>JAERMT010000001.1_pt2 | contig 137557 bp, 118 predicted proteins | sample 9267081 | NCBI WGS metagenome assembly JAERMT01 (sample SAMN17071939, study PRJNA684904) | human gut metagenome | isolation source: diarrhea sample from child under the age of five | host: Homo sapiens | place: South Africa: Mafikeng, Mafikeng Provincial Hospital | collected 2019-09
GAAACCGAATTCATTGGCTTTGCGGGCAGGCGAGCGCGAACTTTACCGCCTCCGGGGTCGTCTTTTCCTCTTTTTTCGGACCGGGGTTCGCGCACGGAAACCGAATTCATTGGCTTTGCGGGCAGGCGAGCGCGAACTTTACCGCCTCCGGTGTCGTCTTTTCCACTTCTTCCGGACCGGGGTTCGCGCACGGAAACCGAATTCATTGGCTTTGCAGGCAGGCGAGCGCGAACCTTGCCGCCTCCGGAGCGGGTTTGCTCTAAGAAAAGGGCGAAGCGGCCGCATGGAATTTGCGGTTGCTTCGCCTTTGCTTCTTAATTATCCGGTAAGTCTTACCTTCTCTTAATGATCCGGCAGGTCTTACTTATCGGATTTGCTTGCCTTCTTTACCTCGTCGGTCTTAAAGATGATCTTGCTCTCTCCGCTCTGACCGTCCTGCTTTCCGCCGATAAAGGAACCGTCGGAAGCGGCATCCAGAGTTGCCTTTACCCGGTTCAGGTTCACCGTGCTCTTAATATCCGAATCCTTCATGGTGGATACCAGCTTCTGGATTCCGGTCTTGTTGAATGTTGCCATTCCGCTTGCCAGGGTATCCGCACCGTCAGACAGATCTTCCGCACCTTCCGTCAGCTGACCCATGTAGGTCACCAGCTTTCCGGCTCCGGCATCTACCTGAACCGCGCCGTTTGCCAGCTTTGTGGTGCCGGCATCCAGCTTATTTGCACCGGCATCCAACTTATTCACGCCGGTTACCAGGCTGGTCTTATCCTTGGTATCAACCTTGATTCCCGCCTGCAGGCTCTGGAGTCCCAGAAGTGCGCCCGGATGGAATTTCCCGTCCTTATCGGTATAACCGTTCACGCCGGCATCCAGCTGTGCGGCACCGTCATTCAGTCCGGCTACGGCCTTCGACAGGCTCGGAACCTTCGTTCCGTCTGCCTTTGTAACTCCTACATTGACTGCGGTATCCAGCGCCTGAGTTCCGGCCTTCAGCTCATCCGCACCGTCCTGCAGCTTTTTCAATTCTTCATCGGAGGAAGATGTAATGCTCTTGTACATGCCCTTTGCCGTCTGGTTGGCTGCGGCAATCTTCTGCTTGTCGGTATTTACCGAAGAAACCGTATCGCTTACGTTTGTCTCGTATGTTCCCAGCTTTTCCTTCGCATTCTTCAATGCGTTGATGGTGTCTTCATCTCCGGAAGCCTCTGCCGCTTTGATGGCTGTTTCCAGAGCGCTGTCCACATCGGCAGAGGATGGTGCGTTCACCTTCTCGGTGTTCACGCCGTCCAGATTGTCGCTGATGGATTTTGCGGTCTGCGCCAGCTTGGAGTTCTGTGCCGCAATCGTTTCGCCCATCTGCTTGAGTCCGGCATCCACTTTCGCGGCGCCGGCACTCAGCTTCTTGGCTCTGCCGTTATCGCCGGCCAGTCCGTTCGCACCGTTCACGCTGGAATTCAGTGCCTCCGTTCCTTCTTTCAGCTGAGTGGTCCCGGCAGACAGATCCTGGGCACCGGTTACCAGCTTATCCGCACCGTCGGACAAGTCCTTCACGCCGGCCTTCAGGTCTCCGGTTCCCTGCTTCAGGTCTCCGGTTCCGTCCTTCAAATCCTTGGATCCGTTTTTCATGCTCTCGGTGCCGTCCTTCAGGGTTTCGGTTCCTTCCTCAATCTGAGAGGAACTGTCCGCCAGCTTATTGGCACCCTTCGCCAGCTTGGAACTTCCGTTCACCAGCTTCTTGGAAGCATCGGACAGCTTGTCCAGTGCGCTTTCCAGCTCGTCCACCTGGTCTGTGGCATCGTCCAGTTTCGTAGTATCTACATCATTCATAAAACCGGAATCCGCTACGGTGTAGGTTCCGTCGATTTCAAAATTCGTGGTCTTTGCGCTGATGGTTACGTGGTCCGGAATGTCCAGCTCATCAATCTGCAGATTGTCGCTCATTCCCGGAAGCGCAATGCCCACAACGGCGGTACTGTTTCCGTCATTGACCGCCTTACCATTGTTTACGGTGACGTTGGTGAAGTTGTCGTTGCTCAGCACCACCGCACTGATGATTGCGTACGGACGAGTCAGGCTGTAGCCGTTTTCTTTTACGCTGTCGTTGATGTCGTAATCGAAACGGATTTTTACATTGCCCTTCTTGCCGGCGATTTCGTCGGCAGAAACCTTCGTGCCGTTCAGATAGTAGCTGACCTTCACGTTTACCGGAAGCTCCCCGTCGTAGTCTCCGCTGTAGTGGATGTCCTTGCCCTTTGCGGCCCACACCAGCTTGTTGCCGTCCCTGCTCATCTTCTCGTCGCCGGAAGTGTTCTTGATGTTCTTCAGGTTGGAATAATCGCTGAGGTTGTTGGACTTATCCTCATTCTTCAGCCACTCGCTTACCGAAACATCTTTCGTATTGCCATCGGCATCCATTACCGCATACACGGTCTCGGATTTGTCGCCGGTCTGTGCGGTTTTCAGCATCTCCGGGAAGTTCTCATTGATGGACTTCTCCGTGTCTGCATTGACTTCATTCATCTGCGGCACATAAAACAACGCTGTGCTGCATGCCAGAACGCCCGCAAGAATCGGGGCGCCGATTCTTTTGATTTTGTTGTTACGCTTTTTCATTGTTCAGTCCTTTCATGCCCCTTGTAGTTTTACAAATGATACGATCGAATGCCATAAGCATGGATGGCAGCAGGAAGATTACCGTAATCATACTGATAATCGCACCTCTGGCCATCAGCGAACACATGGTGCTGATCAAATATACATTGGAATACTTCGATACACCGAAGGTGGATGCGAAGAAGCCCAGCGCACTGGTCATAATCGACGGCATCGATGTTCGCACGGCGATATCAATGGACTCTCGCTTGCTCAGTCCGCCCATTCGCTCGGTCTTATACCGGGTGGACATCAGTATCGCATAATCCACCGTGGACCCCAGCTGAATGGTGGTGACGCATACCGGAACCAGGAACGGAAGCTCCACACCGGTGAACCCACAGATTCCCATGTTGATGTATATGGCTAACTCGATTACCAGAATCAGTATAAACGGTAGGGAAATCGAACGCAATACGAAGAAGATAATCAGGAACACCAGTCCGATGGAAATCCAGTTAACGACCTGGAAGTCCTTGGACGTCAGCTGAATCAAATCCTTCGTGGACGGCGCCTCGCCGATAACCGATCCGTTCTTGTCATACTTGTGAACAATACTGTTTACCTGTGTTACCTGGCGATTTACCTCATCGGTAGAAATTCGATACTTCGAGTTCACCAGTATCATCTGGTGCTTGTCGGACCGCATGGAGCTGTTCAGCTCATCCGGAAGCATATTCCGAGGAATTGCCGAACCCATCATTCCGTCCACGCCCAGGACGCTCTTCACGCCCTTCACGTCTTTGATTTCCTCACTCATTGCTCTTCCGTCCTTCGCAGACAGACTGGAGTCCGCAATGATAATATATGAAGTGTTGATTCCGAAATCCTTCGACAGCTTTTTATTTGCAGTATAGAACGGAACCATCTCCTTATCAATGTCCTTGCCGTCTCCCACCACCATCTTCGTCAAATCGTAAGATGTATTCGTGTGGGCATATCCATACAGCGCCGGAATTAACAGAATCGCAAAGCACAGAATGTAAATTCCGTACCGAGATGTGAGCTTGTGAGACAATCTGTCGGTACTCGGGATTAAGGTCTTGTGACGAGTCTTCTGCAATGTTCTTGTAAAGAACAGAATCAGCACCGGCAGCACCGTAACGCTGCACACTACACCAAAGACAACGCCCTTCGCCATAACCAATCCCAGGTCCATGCCCATCTTATATGTCATAAAGCACAGTGCCAGGAAGCCGGCGATGGTCGTAACGGAACTTCCGGTTACAGAAACTAGCGTTGCATTGATGGCCTCTGCCATAGCCGGTTTCGGCTCCATTCCGTCGTCCAGCTTCTCCATGTAGCTGTGCCACAGGAAAATGGAGTAGTCCATGGTCACGCCCAGCTGCAACACCGCCGCGATGGCCTTCGTAATGTAGGAAATCTCTCCGAACATGATATTGGATCCCATGTTGTACAGAATCGCCATCCCGATGCTCAGCAGGAACAAGAACGGAGCCACATAGGAATCCAGCAGGAGCATCATCACCAGCAGGGACAGCGCTACCGCCACCGCCACATACTTGATTTCTTCCGTCTCTGCAATGTTCTTCAGATCCAGAACCATGGAAGTCATTCCGGCAACATACGTATCCTTGCTGCTCATCTTCCGAATCTGATCCACCGCATTCAACGTATGCTCATCTGATATTCCCGTGTCGTAGAACGTTACCAGCATCGTTGCATTCTTGTTGTTGATGTTGTCCTGCACCACCTTCGGGTACATGGACATCGGAACGGACGGATTCACCACGTCCTGCAGATTCACGATGGATTCCACATGATCCACCTTCTCAATGTCCTTCTTCAGCTTCGTCACATCATCCGTCTTCATATTCTCCAGAACGAGAATGGAAAAGCCACCCTTGTGGAACTCATCCATCAAAAGGTCTTGACCCTTTACACTCTCCATATCGTCCGGGAGGTATGACAACATATCGTAATTAACATGAGTCTTCGCCATTCCAATTGCCGACGGAATCAGCAGAACCAATGCCATTACGAGGATTGCGTGTCTCAGCTTCACAACTGCCTTGCCGAATTTCATCTCTCGCATCCCCCTGTAAAAATAGTTTCGTTTGTCTAAAGTGACCGATGGTCATTTCATCTGCCAGTATACTAGCACAGGAATGACCATTAGTCAATATTTGCGAGAATTTTTTTACAAAAACTCTTTGTTTAATTTTCGAAACACTTCATATATAATGGTTTCGCTTGTTTGACCGTTGGTCATTTTATCCTTGACGAATCCTTCTGTTAATGGTATATTATAGAAAAATCGGTGACATTAGCCGAACGGATCTTTTTTTTACCAAGGGTGTAGTTATGACAAAAGTGGATTTGAAGAAAAATAAAAAACGACAGGACATCCTGGACGCGGCCTATGAGCTTTTCACCACGAAGGGCTTCTCCAGCACGACGATTATGAACATCGCGCTGAAAGCCGGGGTGGGGAAGGGTACGTTCTACCTCTATTTCGACAGCAAGGAAGCGGTGCGGGATGAGCTGATTGTGATTAAAGCGTCCCGAATTCTCACCAAGGCGGTCAATGCGATGGAGGACAGCCTGGGTGACAATCGGAAAGTGGGCGTGGCGGACCGTTTTATCTTCGTGGCGGATTATATTCTGAATTATCTGTCCAAGGATTTGACGCTGCTGCGGTTCGTGTCCAAGAATCTCAGCTGGGGTCTGTTCCTGAACAGCCGCATTGAGGAGAAGAATTCCGATGTGATCAACTTCAAGGATTTCATTTCTCTGCTGATTGAGCGGGACCACGTGCACCTGAAGAATCCGGATATTCTGATCTATACGCTGATTGAGATGGTGAACTCCACCTGCTACAGCGTCCTAATCAACGAGGATCCGGTCAGCTTCGAAGAGTACAAACCGTACCTGTACCACTGCATCCGGCTGCTGATTGATGATGCCAGAGAGAATTAAGTGTTGGCACGCTAAGATACATGTGATATAATACGACTCGTTCTGCCGGTTTCCGGCGGAAACGAACCGGCAGATTCCATGGGGATGGCTGTGAAACGTCCCGGACACAACGTGGGGTCTGCCGCCCAACCCGAATATGAATAATTTGCGATATAGTGAAAGAGGAGCATTTGCCGGTACAGACGCTCCTCTTTTTGATTCTTCACTTTTTATTTCATCGCCTGTTCGATTAAATCGTTCAGCGCTTTTTTCTGTTCACCGGATGTGATGCTGCCCACGATCGGCTTTCCCACGACTTTTCCCTTTGAATCGATCACATAGGTGGTGGGGAAGGAGTACAGCCCGGAAGTCAATTTCCCGGCGGCACTGTCGGACTTGAACCAGATGTTTTTATAGGAGATGCCCTTTTTCTCCAGAAGCTTCTTCGCCTCGGCGATGGCTTTCTTGTCCCCATCCAGGGTGTACGCATTCACTCCTACAACCTCGCCGCCTTTTTTCATCAGCTTCTTGTTCAGGGCCTCCAGGTCCTTCAGTTCGCCCACGCAAGGCTTGCAGGTGGTGAACCAGAAATTGACCACCGTCACTTTGTTGCCGGAGAACAGCTTCTTGCTGTTTACTTTTTTGCCGTCCAGATCCTTTCCATCAAAGGAAGGGAATTCATCCATGTTTCCGGAGTCTGCCGGCACGCAGGCGCTTCCGTCCTTGCTCGCCGCAGATCCGTTCGCCTTGGCTTTCTCCGCCACTTCCGGATATTTTTCTTCCAACATGGTCAGCTTCTCTTCAATCTTCTTAATCTCCTCGGCATCGCTTTTCAGCGTCTTCAGCTCGTCTTCCGTGAACTTGTCCTTCGCGGATTCAATGGTGTCCAGCAGGAACTCGCCGTAATTCTTTCCGTCCTCCTGCAGGGTCATTCCCTTATCCGCTTCCATAAAGACTTTTTCCCACAGCTTCTTGTTCTTCGCAAAAATCTGATTCTCCTGTTCCATCAGCTCCTGATACATGGTAACCGCCTCGTCCAAGTTGCCGGGCTCCTTTCCGCCGCTCTTCCCGCTGCACGCCGCCAGGGACAGCATCAGCACCGCTGCCACCGCCAGCATCATCATTTTTTTCATTTTCGTCTTCATCTTTCTGTCTCCTTTTTCATTTCTTTTCCGTCACTTCCGAAGCCGCACACATAGGCCAGGGCATCAACAGGGCATACGGTGACGCACTTTCCGCACCGAATGCACTCTCCGTGATTCGGCGCCCGGGTGATGTCCACATCCATTTTGCACACATCGGCGCACCTTCCGCAGGAAACGCATTTCCCCCGGTCCACTTCAACGCCAAGCAGGGACACCTTGTTCATCAGCCCGTAGAAGGCCCCCAGCGGGCACACCCATTTGCAGAAAGGCCGGTAGAAAATTACGCTCAGAACCCCCACCGTCACAAGAACCATCAGCTTTCGGGTAAAAAGAATTCCCAAAGCCCCACGGATTCCGGCATCCACTGCCGCAAGGGGGAGGGCGCCTTCCAGCACGCCTTGCGGACAGATGTACTTGCAAAAATAGGGATCGCCCATTCCTACATCGTTGGTCACCAGCGCAGGAAGCAGAATCACCGTCCCAATCAGCACCGCATATTTCACATAGGTCAGGGGCTTCAGCTTCTTGGTGGAAATCTTCCTGCCGGGAATCTTGTGCAGCAGATCCTGGACCCAGCCGAATGGGCACAGGAATCCGCAGACAAATCGGCCCAAAAGTACGCCCACCAGAATCAGGAATCCGGTGATGTAGTAGGAAAAACCGAATTTCGAAGATCCCGCTACAGCTTGGAATGCCCCGATGGGGCAGGCTCCGGAAGCCGCCGGACAGGAATAGCAGTTCAATCCGGGAACGCAGACGGCTTTTCCGCTGCCTTGATAGATTCCACCTTTGAAGAAGTTGGAAAGGTGGATGTTCGAAAGGAGGGTGGCGCCCACCTGAATCCATCCGCGCATGCGGCCGGTAATTTTCGAGAGGTTGTTTTTATTTTTACCCAATTCCCACACACTCCAGACATAATCGTATGGCTTTGCCCAGCACCAATTCCGCCTCGCCCCGCATCGCGCCGAAGCACATCATGACGGTGCCCGCGGCGATCAGCATTTTTCTTCTTCTGCTCATAGCTCCTCCTTTTCTTTACGCCTTCACTATAACAAGCCGGATATAAAATCTTCGTTAAGAAAGGAAAGTTAACGGAAATTTTATGCCGGTAGGGTATAATGTAGACAATCGGATGAATGTTTGAAAAAGGGAGATTGGTTATGCGTATTCTGGTGGTTGAGGATGAGAAAATTCTGTGCGACACGATTGTTCGCAGCTTGAACCGGTTGGCGTACAGCGTGGATTTCTGTTATGACGGGGGGAGTGCTATGGAGCTTCTGGCCGTGGAAAATTACGATTTGGTGGTGCTGGATCTGAACCTTCCGGATGCGGACGGCATGACGGTGCTGAAGACCCTTCGGAAAAACGACGACCACACGAAGGTGCTGATTTTATCGGCGCGGTGCGATGTTGCGGATAAGGTGGCCGGCCTGGATGGGGGAGCGGACGACTACCTGACGAAGCCGTTCCATCTGGAGGAGCTTGCGGCGCGGATTCGGAACCTAACGCTGAGGCACTACACGCAAAACGATGTGATCCTGACCTGCGGCGAGCTTTCCTTTGATACGAAGGCGCGACGGGCGGCGGTGGGGGAGGAAATTCTGTCACTGACGCGAAAAGAAACGGGCATTCTGGAATATCTGATGCTCCACCCGGGGCGGCCGGTGAGTCAGGAGGAGTTGATGGAGCACGTGTGGGATAACAGCGTGGATCGTTTCAGCAATTCCATTCGGGTGCATATTTCCGCGCTGCGAAAAAAGCTCCGCCGGGCGCTGGGATACGATCCGATTCACAATCGCATTGGAGAAGGGTATGTAATGGAGGACCGAAAATGAAGAAAGTATCTTTGCAATGGCGCATCACGCTGATGACGGCGATTCTCCTTTGCGTGACCTGTGTGGTGATGAATTGCCTGATTATCTATTCCGGAAAGCATTATATGGATCTGATCGGAAACGGGATTACCGCCTATACGGACAGCGCTGCAAGCAGTGAACCGGGGTCCGGTGCGGATGCCCCGGGGGAATCTTTTAATCCCGAAAATGCCGATTTGAATCATGAACTTACAATCATTATTGACAGCGCGCAGGAGTCCTTTGGAATCACGGGCTGGTGCATTACGGCCATCCTGACGCTGCTGGGCGGCGTGCTGGCATATTTTGTCACCGGCCATGCACTGAAACCGCTGCGTACCTTTACCTCTCAGATTGAAATGGTGCAGCCGAATAATCTGTCGGATATGAAAATCAGCGAGGATGTACTTCCGGAGTTTCAATCCTTCAGCAAGTCCTTCAACAGCATGATTCGTCGATTGGATGAAGGGTTCTCGGCCCAGCGGCAGTTTACGGGAAACGCGGCTCACGAACTGAGAACGCCCCTTGCACTGATGCAGGCACAAATGGAACTCTTTACCCAAGAGCATCCCGTGCTGCGGCCGGAGACGAAGGACTTTCTGAAACTGCTGCAGGAGCAGACGGAACGTATGTCCCAGATGACGAAAACCCTTCTGGAAATGAGCGAACTTCGTTCGGTTCCCTGTGAGGATGAGATTGAGTTGGCACCGATGATTGAAGAAATCTATACCGACCTTGCACCGGTGGCCGAGGAAAAAGGGGTATTATTGAAATGCGAGGGGAATGCCCGGATGATCGGAAGCGACACCTTAATCTACCGGATGCTTTTCAACCTCACGGAAAACGCCATCCGGTACAATCGTTCCGATGGCGCCGTTACCATTTCCATCTGCAAGGATGAAAAGTTCATTCAAATTCGCGTGTCAGATACGGGCTTCGGAATTCCGGAGCAGTACCGGGAAAGCATCTTCCATCCCTTCTTCCGCGTGGACAAGTCCCGGAGCCGGGAACACGGCGGCGTCGGACTGGGGCTTTCTCTGGTCTGGGAAATCGCGGCGCTTCACGGCGGCGCGGTAAGGGTGGAGGAAAGCTTGGAGGCCGGCACCGTGGTTCTGGTGACGCTGCGAGGCTGAATCCTTCCGTCATAGCTCCCGCTGATTTGATTTCGGCACATCACTAAAATTAGGAGGAACTATAAAACATTTCAATTTAAAGCGAAATCTTTACACTTTCTTAACATAACTTAGTTAGAATCATGTTACAGATCTGTAAAAGATACTTCTAATGAACTTTATGAAAGGAAAATTTCTATGAAACATAAAAAAACTATATATCTACTTTTATTAACAATTTTCATCTTGTCACTTCCGATATGCACTTATGCCGACGATTCTGTCATCATTTCGAAAGATGATTTCTCTACTGATACTGAATTTCAAAATGCCATTGATAATGCATTCGAGAACTGCGAGAATTTTACAATTGTTTTAGATGATGCTACAATTAGCCCGGTGCTCAACATGTCTTCTTCTCCACTATCAGCAGACGCTGTTCTATACAATGTTAAAAATGTACAGAATAAAGCTAATTCTTTCGGAAAAGACTACTTAAATGTATCTGGCGATCCTGGAATTACCATTGGATTATCTCACGCAAAAACTCAATCCTACGCATTACAATTTGGTGCAACATTTGGATGCGATAAAAGCTTTATTGCAAATGCAACATGTGGTTCCTCCAAGGGCTCTACATTAACCTATTCCGGTACATGGAAAGTTCCTTCGAAAGCGAATGGAAAGCAAGTAAAACGCGGCTACCTTCATATGCGTCCAGAATACAAAGTAAAATCTTATACGGTATATCATAAAAATTATGGAACAAACAAGTGGATTAAAGACGGCTCTTCGATAACAAAAAAAGCCTACGGTGTAAATATTAGAAAAACATTCACTTACAAATAGCACTTTGGAGGGGTATTATGATTTCAAAAGAACAATTTTCCTGCGGTAATACAATTTTAACACCTCAGAGTTACGAAATAACAACTGAGTGCGGCACTGCTGTATTGACACCAAACGAAACAATGATTCTCCAAAAACTATTTGAACAGAATCATTGTGTTGTTTCCCGTACCTCTTTACTCTCATTGATTGATTTACGTGGTTCGAATGATACAGACCGATCTGTAGACGTTCATATTTCTTCATTACGAAAGAAACTGCGTTCTATTCACTCTAATCTTCGTATCCAGTCTAAAAGAGGTGTCGGATACTACATTCAGGAGAAGTCGAATACCCCGTTTCCGTTAAGCTTGTTTTCTGACAAAGCAAATAGCGAAAGAAAGGAGAATTCCTCTATGAAAGTTTCTTACATTTCTCTAATTTTTCTCGCCTGCACTTGCCTTTGCTGGGTAGGTTATACTGCATCACCACTTGATTTAGATATGTCCTTTGAACCCATGTATGGCTACGCTTACATCGTCCGCAACTTGTATATCATGTTCGTGATTTTCCTAGGTGTCTACCTTATGAAGATTTACCTGGATCACAAAGACAAATAACTTACACTGAGCGTCAATTCAAAATTGGCGCTCAGTGATTTATTCAACAATTCAATGAACAGAGATTTGCGTTATAACATATCCTATCCTTGCACCAGCGTGCCTCCGCAGCTGGAACCGGCGCCGGCGGTACAACCGTAGCAGTGCGCCCCGAACCGAATCTTTCGCTGAAGCGAATTTATTTTTCCCGCAGCCAGATCATAGACGGTCAAATCCCGGCCTTCGTTCCGGCACGGCATTTCCATTACCTGATTGAAATCGCAGTCGTAGATTCTTCCGTCATAACCCACGCTGATCTGATTCCGGCACATCATTTTTTCGCAGGCCTCCGGGTTGAATGCATCCAGCAGCATATCCATGTACTGTTGGTAGATTCCATTCTCCAGGAGGTGACACCCGTATCGTCCAATCGGGTTGTTGGTCACCGCATACAGCCGGTTGAATTCCACTCCGTATTTTCGAAGCTCCTTTCGGTACAAATTCTCCAGCTCGTCCTGATCCGGCGGCAGAACATCCCGCTGCGGGTTGAATACCAGATTCAGCTCCGGTTTCTGTTCACCCGCCGTCTCAATTTCCGCTTCCATGCCGTATCCCACAGCATTCAGCTCCCGAAGCACCTCGATGCTCTGACGGAACACGCCGTCGCCTCGCTGACTGTCTGCCTCCGATTCGCTGAAATTCGGAAGGCTGGCAATCACAGTTACCCCCAGCTCCCAATATTTCCGAATCAAATCCCGATACGCCGGCGCCTTCAGAATCACCAGGTTGGTTCGAACCATCACCCGAAATCCCAGCCGCGTCGCCTCTTCGATGAACCACCGGAAGTCCGGCGCCATCTCCGGTGCTCCGCCGGTGATATCAATCGTCCGGAATCCGTACCGAACCCCCGCATCCAGCACCGCCTGCAGCGTCTCCCGAGAAATCACTTCCTTCCGATCCGGGCCGGCACCCACGTGGCAGTGCTCGCAGGACAGATTGCACTTCTTTCCCACATTCACCTGAATCGTGGACAGCTCCGGCCGCGTCTCCAGATACTCCGACTTCGGAACCATATCCTCAAAATACATAATCCGCGCCATGGCATCTTCCAGATCCTGTGGTGACGCCGGTTTTCCTTCCGGATACGCTTCTTCCCGGTACGCCGGTAAAACCACGAATCCGCCCAGAAGCGCGTTTCCGATGGTGCAAGCCGGACCGTTCAGAATACGATTGCGGTAAGAAACCTCTGCCGGAGAGTTGTGTTTCCACAGCCGGTCAAACCATTCCACATAGGCTGCCTGATCATAGCGAACAGGAACCGCTTCGATGTAAAGTCCCTTGTATTCCGTCCGATAGATGGCATCCTCCTCCGGCGTCGCCGCAATTCGGGTGAGCACGCCAAACGGCTGGCCCTCAAAGGTAGGAAGCCCCGCCGCGCCGTTATTGATCACCACGCCGCCCCGGAGTTTTCCGGCCACCGCCGCACAGGTGTGGGTGGTAGCGAAGATATCGATTCCGTTTTCTTCCATGAAGTCGGACAGCTCTCCCTGGCGGAGCACATCCTCCAGCTGCTCGATGGCGCAGTCCCAGCCTCCCAGCAGTTTCTCATCCCCGTGGGTGATTCCGATTTTGCAATCCCCCACCCGGGCGACCATGTGCGCCGGCCGGTCCTTTAGCTTCGCAATCAATTCCGGATGCTTCCCGATTTCTTCCTTCATCATATGGTGAATTCGGTTGGAGCGGCTCACGCTGGCATCATCGGTACAATCCGGATAGGCGCAGCCGCAGCCCACGCCGATATCCTCCGTTCTTCGAACCTCCGCTTCCACATTTCCAACCATTGGAATGTATTTCTCCGCACCGGCTTCCACCCGGGCGAATTCCTCTGCCGTCCGGTCGAACCAGTGCATGTCGCCGTTGAACACCATGCCCACCCGGCCGCCTTCGCCCAGGCGTTCCTGTTCTTTTACGAACATCGCCTGTACCGCATCCATCGCAAAAGGATTTCCGTACAGTCCACCCACCACCAGCAGGGTGTCGAATGTGTGCTCCGGGGCAGGGGCAGCGGCCCATACCGCCGGGTCCAGACGGTAATCCACCGGACAGGCTCTTCCCGCATCTTTGAAATTATGTCTCGCGTAACTTGGAGTTGTGCAGCTTGCCATTTTGATCCTTCTTTCTTTTCTCTACTTCAAAATTTCCTGACGGAGGTGCTCCAGATCTGCCTCATCCGGATGGGACAGAGCCCGGTCGAAATTGTCAATCATCTGATCCAGATTCGGCGCCGCATCCGGCTGCTCTTTCATCTTCACATATCGATCCCGAACCGCCTGCTGCATCTTTCCCTGGCACATGAACTCGCCCGCCAAGGTATTACTCTCATCCATCGATGCCTTTACGTTGTTCAGCACCCGCTGAAAATACGCATCCTCCACGCCGAAGCCGGCTGTTCCGAATAAAAATACGTTTTTGTTTCTCAGATTTTTCAGGACATTTAAGGCTGCCTCGTCCGCATTGCCCTTGTCCGTCCAAAAGCCCAGGTATACCGTCTTCACCTCCGGAATCTCCGCAACCGATCCGGCTTCGCCGAAGAATGCGCAGTCCTCTTCCGGCAGCGCCGCCCGAATCGCATCCGCCAAAATCCGGGTATTTCCGGTCTTGCTGCTGAACAAAATCGCATATTTTTCCATCTGTCTGTCCTCCTGTATTAGAATGATTTTATCGCTATCATAATTGACCTACAAAATATACCTACCTGCACCCGCCGGCACAGATAGGTATATTCTAATATCTATTGCTGTTTTTTTCAATTAGTTTGCCGACTCGATGCCTTCCGGATCGATGTCTTCCCATCCGGCTGCACTGCGCTCTGCATCCAGAGCCGCAATTTCCTCATCGGTTCTGCCTTTCCACGCCGGACGACCTTCGGTCTTCTCCGCCATGGAAGCCACGACGCCGCACACCGCGTAGGAACCCCAGCACAGTACGGCACCCCAGAAGTTCACACCCAGGAAGTTGGCGTAGGCTCCGTTTCCGATATTCATAAATGCCAGGCTGTCCGGGCTTACGGTATCCACGATTCCCAGAATCATGCCGATCCAAAAGGAGAGGTGGAAGCCGATTTTGGTCGGCTTAATCGGACCTGCGCCGTGAAGCAGGAAAATCGGACCCAGACCCATAATCATGGTTCCGGAAATGGTGGTTGCCGCCAAAATATCGGTTCCCATAATCATCGGCAGGTTACCCACAACTGCGAAGAATGCCATGAATCCGATACCGATCCAGCGAGCCTTTTCATGCGGGTCTTTTCCCAGAATGGCCGGAAGATCCCGTGCGGTCAGCTTCGCCAGGGAACTGAAGGTGGAGTCCAGAGTGGAACCGCCGCACATTACCATCATGATGGCCATCAGGAAGAAGGCCGCAATGCCCATGCCCTGTGCCACCGCCTGTGCCGCATCCGTCACATTTTCCAGACCGGAAAGCATAGCGTCCACACCGATCAGGGAGAACAGGGTAATCGCCAGAAATCCCAGAAGACCCGCAACGGTGAAGCACTTCAGCATCTTCTTTTCCTCACAGATGAATCCCCGGTCGGTGAGTACCGCATCATGGAATCCGTAGGACAGGCACTGCAGCAGTGCGCCCAGAACGAAGTCCACGCCGGCATCCATTTTCCAGGATCCGCTGGTCAGGTACGCGCTCATCGGGTGTGCCGGCAGAATCCAGAAAAGGGTGAATACCAGCAGTACCACGAACAGTCCTGCCTGGAGCACGTCGGTAATCAGGGAAGAACGCAGTCCGCCCCAGCAGCTGTAGCCCAGTGTGATTGCGGTAAAAAGAAGTGCGGCGATGACGAAGGGTTTGCTGCCCGACTCACCGTAGTATCCGCCGATGACCGAGGTGTTGGACCATACCTCGTTGAACAGACGAACCAGAATCGCTGCGCTGAAACAGAATGCTGCTGCCACACCGTAGTTGCTTGTGAGGAAGTCGGTCATGGATTTTGCGGCGAAACGACGGCGAAGTCTGTAGATGGCAAATCCGGTGAGGGGAATGCAGAGCCAGTACACCGCGTAGCCGATGCCGCCCACGATGCCGTAGCTGTATCCCATATTGGCGCAGTTATATACGGATTTTGCGAAAATCCAAGCGATAAATACCGAAGAGGTGACCATCAGGGAAGATGCTGCGCGTCCCTTCTTGTCGGTTCCTTTGAAAAAGCCGCCGATTGTAACGGCCTTCGGGGAGATGGCGAACATGATGATGCCGTATACCACCAGGAATCCCCAGAAAAACAGTCCTGTACCGTTGTGCATGATGTTTTGTCCTTTCCTTTTTACTGTATAGAAATTAATAAAAAAGCCCATAAAAAACGCTGTTAGAATTCACTAACAGCGAAAATCGATTTATTTTAACAAATCGAGGGAGTGCGTTCAACCGGTTTTTTATTGAAAATTCTTATATTGAATCTGCACATTTCCTCATATTTCTATATTGTCACTAGGCGTTCTTCAAAATCTCTCCGGTCAGGGCATTTGCCTCTTCCACGATGGAGGCGATTTCCCGGTTCCATTCCTCGGCCTGCTTGCGGTCGGTGAGGGCAGGGGTGTTGGCTACCACATTCATCTTCGCCGCCTGGATGCAGGCATTCAGATTCAGGGCCGCCACGTAGAGATCGCTCACCAGCTGCTTATTGGATTTGCCGATTATCTCCTGGGTGAGGTGCAGTCCGGCCAATGCGGCCCGGCAGGCGTTCAGCGGAGCCAGTCCCGCTGCCACGGATGCCTCTGCAATCGCCGCCTTCCGAGCCGCTTTCTCTTCTTCCGTGGATTTCGGAAGGGCATAGGCATCGGATACGCCGGTAAAGGCTTCCTTATCTTCATCAATTCCCTGAATCAGCTTCGTGAGCACTTCCTGGGCTTCTTTCAGCGTGCGCTGATTCAGCTCTTCGTACTCTTCATATTTCTTCTTTCCTACGGTGAGATTTGCCACCATCATAATCAGGGCAGCTCCCTGTGCTCCCGTCAGTGCCGCAACCGCACCGCCCCCCGGCGCCGGTGCCGCCGACTTCAGTTCGTTCAGGAAATCGATAATCTTCTGGTTTTCTGTCATTTCTTTTTTCCTTTCTGCTTCCCGCTGCTCGCAACTTGAGCGGACAACCCACAGCAACAGTACTGATACTTTTATTCTATTATAATAAAAAGAACGCCGGAAGGAAACCTCCAGCGTTCTCAATTTACTTCTTCTGCGGATTAGTTGTTCAGATCTGCATCGAAAGGAAGGAGTGCTACCACACGAGCTCTCTTGATAGCAGTGGTAACTGCTCTCTGGTGCATTGCACATGTACCGGTTACTCTTCTCGGGAGAATCTTGCCTCTCTCGGTAGTGAACTTCTTCAGAGTCTCTACATCTTTGTAATCGATCTTCTTATCCTTGTCTGCACAGAACTGGCATACTTTTCTTCTTCTCATGCCGCGCTTTCTGTTGTTATTGTCCATTTCGACTTAATCTCCTTTCCTAAGATATTTCTAGAACGGGATGTCGTCATCTGCTGCCTGGAATGCATCCGGGAAATCATCCTGACCTCCGAAAGCGTCCTGCTGCGGTGCCGGCGCGCTCTGCTGCTGACCGCCCTGGTAGCTGTCGTTGCCACCAAAGCCGGAGTTAGAGTTCGAGCCTCCGCCGTTGTTGTTTCTAGAGCCAAGGAACTCCACGCGATTCGCGATGACGTCAGTGGTGTACACCGTCTGACCGTTCTTGTCTCTGTAACTTCCCGTCTGAATCCGTCCGCTTACCGCTGCCTGACTGCCCTTCTTCAGGTATCTGTCTACGGTCTCGGCCTGCTTTCCGAATACGGTGATTCGAATGAAGTCAGCCTGACGCTCCTGGCCGGCGGACACCGGTCTGTCGATTGCCAGCGTGAAATGCGCTACGGCAGTCTGAGTGTTCGGTGTGTAGCGAAGCTCCGGATCCCTTGTTAATCTTCCAATTAAAATTACACTATTCATGTTTCACCTGTCCTTTCCGAACGCTGTGAACGATACTTATTTCTCGTCCTGGCAAACGATGATATGTCTCATGCAATTATCGGAAATCTTCAGTCTTCTGTCCAGTTCCTTTGGCAGTTCTGCACTTGCCTTGAATGGAATCAGCACGTAGAAACCGTCCTTCTTCTTGTTGATCGGGTAAGCGAGCTTCTTAGCGCCCCACAGATCCGCTTCTCCAGCTTCACCGTCAGCGTTGATGATGCCCTTTACGGTCTCGATCATCTGGTTTCTTGCAGCTTCATCCATAGCCGGATCAAGAATGAACAATAATTCATAATTTCTCATTGTTTTCACCTCCTATGGCCTAATGACATCTTGCGATGTAGGATTCTGGCCTGCTTATTCAGACCATACCCAATTATTATACAGAAAAATAGCCGGATTGCAAGCTTTTATTTCCGAAATTCCTTGAAAATCCGGTGAATTCTTCCGTTTTCTACCCGCAAATCTGCTCCGAATCCAGAATTACGGTAAATGGGCCGTCGTTCAGCAGCTCTACCTTCATTTCCGCGCCGAATTCTCCCTGTTCCACCACGTCCACGCGCTCTTTGCACTTCTCGATGATGTATTCATAGAGGGCATTGGCATGGTCCGGAGATCCCGCTTCGATAAAAGAAGGTCGGTTTCCTTTCTTGCAGTTTGCGTACAGGGTGAACTGTGAGATTAGTAAAAGTTCTCCCCCCACATCTGCCAAGGAAAGATTGGTCTTTCCGTTCTCATCTTCAAATATCCGAAGCTTAATCATCTTATCCAGCATTTTGTCGGCGATTTCTTTCGTGTCCGTATCGGATACTCCGATCAGAACCATGTATCCCTTGCCGATTTTTCCAATGACATTGTTATCCACGGTGACGCTTGCGTGGGTGACTCTCTGTATTACCAGTTTCATTCTCGTAATCCCTTCCTTGCTTTTTTTATGGCGTTATTTTACAATAGATTCTAACCTATTGTATGAACGCCTGCAAGCCCGCGGTGAAGTCGGAAACGCAGGAGGGACGGAGGATATTTTTACGAGATGATGAATCCATTTAAAAGCATCCCGGCGGGACTGGCGATCCTGTCGGAAATAAATCGTTTTAATAAGATGGCGCCGCAGTTCGAGGCCCTTCGGAAGGAAGGAAAGTTAGAGGAGGAGCGGGCGCTGATTCTGGAAGGCACCAGCCGATTCGCGGACACCGTGTCCCGGAAGATTGGAATTACCTTCGATATTCACGGGGAAGAGAACATTCCGGATCACGGACCGATGCTGATTGTGGCCAACCACCAGAGCTATGCGGATATTCTGGCGATGATCTACGTGATTCGGAAGTTTCAGATCGGCTTCATTGCCAAATCGGAGTTCACCGGTTTCAAGCCGCTGGCGAAGGCGATTAACTATACTCGCTCGCTGTTTCTGAAGAGGGGAGATGCCCGGGCGGCCATTCAGACGTTGAATGAGGCGGCGACCCTGATGAAGGAAGGGTTTTCTCTGGTGATTTTCCCGGAGGGGACGCGGAGCCAGTGCAGCGAGATGGGGGAATTCAAGGCGGGCAGCTTCAAGTTCGCGCAGAAGGCGAAGGTGCCGATTCTTCCGATTACCCTGGAGGGGGGCTACCACTTCTGGGAGGAGAAGGGGACGGTTCAGCCGTGCACCGTTCATGTGAAGATTCATCCGCTGGTTCATTTTGAGGAGATGGATCGGAAAACGCAGAACGAAGCCCACGTGGAAATTGAGAAGACCATCCGCGAAGGGCTGAAGGAATTCGTTTAGTATTTTTTTGAATACGGAAGCTTTAGGAAGGGAACCCGAATTACCGGGTTCCTTTTTTTATAGTTTTTTTCTTTTCTGCCTACCAAAGTAATAGAGTTTTTCTATTGGAAAATCTCTCTTCCTGTTTTTACTATAATTATTAATAGGTATATTATGCCTGTTCACAAAATCGTCGGACTCGATCGGGCGCGTTCGACGATTGTAAATTGTTTTTACAGAGATTATAAGAGTAAAGAGGAGGAAAATGTTTATGAATCGAGCAGTTCGCAGCATAAGCGCCTGGCTTCTCGCTTTGGCGATGATCGTCAGCGGATTCAGTGTGTTCGGCTCCTTCGGTCCGGCTTCCGCAAATGCGGCGGTAGACCAAAGCAAACTGGTCATCAAGGTTACCAACCAGTACGATCAGCCGGTAAAGGGTGCTGAATTCACATTTACCATGGGAAATGTAACCAAACCGATTGGAGTAGCGTCGGATGAAAATGGTGTTATCGAAACATCCACACTGGATAAAGATGGATGGATTGATAACATGGATTTGAAACTGGTTTCCGGAAGTCCATATACCATGACTTCCAATATCACCGTTTCTTTCACCGATAATGATGATTTCCAGCCGATTATCGAATACGTCAACGATGAAGATTACACCGGTGAAATTGCCGTAAAGGTCAACGACCCGAATGCGGTAGCTCCAGGAACAGCAACCGCCGACGAGGTGAAGGCATATATGTCCGACTCCGACAGCAGCACCGTTCTGATGGATGCCAGAAGTGTGGACGCGTACAACGGCTGGGCCATCGGAAACGCAAAGAGAGGCGGTCACCTGAAGAATGCGGTAAGCTTCCCGGCAGACGCCATCCGCAACGCCGTAACGCCGAACAAGAAGGAAGGCAAGACCATCGAAGATTACCACAAGCAGATGATGGAAGATGCCGGCATTACCAAGGATTCTAAAATCATCATCTACGATGTGAACGATTCCGATGCGGAATACGTGCACAACTGGCTCAAGGATCAGGGATATTCTGCTGACAACATGAAGGTTTTCAATGGAACCGACCTGATTAACAGCGGCAAAGCCAAGGTTGTGAAGTACAAGAATTACGATATGTACGTTCCGGAAGATGTGGTTAAAAACATCTCCGACAACCTCACCGGGAAGTCTGATGAATACACCAGAAACGCAAAGCAGGTTGTCAACGGTGACGACGTGGTAATCCTGGACGTAAGCTGGGGAGATGAAACCAGCGATCCGAACAACGGTTCCGGTTACGATGCCGGTCACATCCCGGGCGCCGTTCACGTAAACACCGACGAGTACGAAACTCCGAAGGTTTACGTAAAGACCAAACCGGAGCAATACAGAACCGAGTGGAGATTGAACAGCGACAAAGAACTGATTCAGCTGGCACAGAAAAAGGGCATCACCCTGAACTCCTGCGTAATCATCGCCGGTCCGGAACCGATGGCAACCACCAGAATGGCGGTTATCCTGAAGTACCTGGGTGTGGAAAACGTTCACGTAATGAGCAACGCTATGACCGGTTGGAATGCAGCCGGATATTCCATGGAAAAGGGAATCAACACCAATAAGACCACTAACATGGGCATCACCAAGCCGCAGAATCCGGATGTCATCGACACCATTTCCGAGGTAAAGAGCGAGCTGAAGAATTCCAAGTACGCAGTCATCGATACCAGAACCAAAGCGGAGTGGGACGGAAAGGATACCGGATACGGTTATCACGACCTCGCCGGAAGAATCCCTGGAACCATCTATTCCAACTGCGGATACGGCTACAGCAGCAGCGTGTTCCGTTACAGAAATGCGGATAAATCCATGAGATCCGGTGAAGCGATTAAAAAGATGTGGGAAGAAGACGGCATCGACTACCAGAACAAGCACATGGTATTCTTCTGCGGCTCCGGCTGGAGAGCAGCGGAGACCACTTGGGAAGCATGGCTCATGGGCTACGATGCATCTCTGTACAGCGATGGCTGGATTGGCTGGTCCAACGGTGGATACAACTACTACCGCGATGGCAAGACTTTTGCAATGGACAAGAAAACCGGCAAGGAAGTCAATATTTCCGCAATTAAGGCGGCAACGGTTTCCAAGGTAAAAGCAAAAGCCGGAAAGAAGAAGGCGACCGTAACCTACGGAAAGACCACGGGTGTGACCACTTACAAGGTATACTACAAGCTCAAGAAGAAGGGCGCGAAGTATAAGCTGGCAAAGACCACAACCTCCAGAAAGGTCACCATTAAGAAGCTGAAGTCCAAGAAAACCTACTACGTAAAGGTTCGCGCTTACAAGAACATCAACGGCACAAACGTTTACACAAAGTACAGCAAGACCGTAAAGGTTAAGGCAAAATAAGATTTTTAATCACGGGTTCCCGATTATCCGAAGAAGAGGCGTCACTGCGGCGCCTCTTTTGTCTTATAATCACAGTTTTCCATAATTTGTTAAAATCTCTGTGCATAATTATTCATTCGCATCCGCATATCGCTTATATTTCAACCGCTTCAGCACATTCCAACATACTGTTGATAACTGTGGAAAACTTTTCTATTTTGTGTTTTTGACAAGTTTATAAACATATTTATTTGACATACGCCAAATAGATTACTATCATTATGTAAAAAATAGGATATGAGAAACTTTTAGGAGGTGTACCATGCTGAAAGATTATATCAAAGAGAACCGCACCGTACGGGGATTCGACCAAAGCGAAAAAGTTTCCACCGAGGAACTGACGGACATGATTGACTGTGCCCGCCTGGCCTCCTCCGGCATGAACCTGCAACCGCTGAAATATTTTATCGCCAACCGGGATTCCGCCGCAGCCATTCTGCAAAAAGCAACCAAGATGGGCGGACGCCTTCCGGAACGCCACCTGCCGGATGCCGGAAAGGAGCCAGAATCCTACATCGTCATCCTTCAGGATCCGGATATCAGCACCAGCGACACCTTTACCAATATCGACCTGGGCATCGCGGCGCAAAGCATCACTCTGGCGGCGGTGGAGAAGGGATACCGCTGCTGCATGCTGGGAGGCGGCTATGACCCGAAGGAACTTCGGGACGAGCTGGGAATTCCGGAAAAATACATCCTCAAGCTGGTCATCGCCGTCGGCAAATCCGCAGAGGAAATTCACCTGGTGGAAGTCGAGGATGGGGGAGACACCGGCTACTACCGGGATGCCAACGACGTTCATTACGTCCCAAAAAGAAAACTGCAGGACATCATCATCCGTTAGTTTTCCGCAGATTTATAAATCCACAAAAAATGACGCAGAGCCGGACGTTTCCGACTTTGCGCCATTCTTTTTTTATTCATTAATCCAAAAGAGAAATCTGTTCGCCTTCGGATTTCTTTTTTTCTGAAACCTTCGGCTTCTGTGCGTTCTCTTCATCGTCCACAACCTTGGCCAAAGATACGATGTGGCTGTCTTCCTCCACCTTCATAATCTTTACGCCCTGGGTGGTTCTTCCGGACTTGGAGATTTCCTCTGCCCGAATTCGGATGATTACGCCGTTGGAGTTGATCAGCATCACTTCGTTCTCGTCCCGAACCAGCATTCCGCCCACCAGCGTGCCGGTCTTGCTGAACTTGGACTTGTCGTAGGTGGCGATACCCTTGCCACCTCGGGTCTGGAGGCGATACTCATCCAATGATGTTCTCTTACCGAATCCGTTCTCGGACACCACCAGCATCTCCCGGGTTCCGTCGGTATCCAGCTCCATGGAAACGACTTCGTCACCGTAATCCAGGTTGATGGCGCGAACGCCGGCCGCATTTCGGCCCATGCTTCGAACGTCATTTTCGTTGAAGGCAATGGCTTTACCCAGCTTGGTGATGACGTAAATATTCTCGTCGCCGTTGGACTGGCTGACGGAAATCAGCTTGTCGCCGTCCTTCAGGTTGATGGCGATGAGACCGTTCTTCCGAATGCTGTCGAATTCCGACATCGGCGTCTTCTTAATGGTTCCGCTTCGGGTGATCATTACCAGGTAGTTGTCCTGGGAGAATTCCTTCACCGGAATCACCGCGCTGACCTTCTCACCCGAATTCAGGTTCAGGAAGTTGATGACCGGAGTACCCTTTGCGGTTCTGGATGCTTCCGGAACCTCGTATCCCTTCATCTTGTACACCTTACCCATATCGGTGAAGAACAGCAGGTCGTCGTGGGTGGAGGTGATGATCAGATCTTTGACAAAATCCGAATCCCGAGTGGTCAGTCCCAGAATTCCCTTGCCGCCGCGGCGCTGTGCCTTGTAGGTATTCTCCGGAACTCGCTTGATGTAACCCATGTGGGTAAGGGTGATTGCCACATCCTCTTCATCGATCAGGGCCTCTTCATCCAGCTCTCCGTCGCCGTTCACCAGCTTGGTTCTTCTCTTATCTCCGTACTTCTTCTTGATTTCCAGAAGTTCGTCCTTGATTACACCCATCAGCTTCTTCTCATCTGCCAGAAGTTCCTTAAAGTATGCGATTCTCTTCCGCAGCTCCGCCAATTCTTCCTCGATTTTCTCACGTTCCAAACCCTGGAGTCTGGCCAGTCTCATATCAAGAATTGCCTGCGCCTGTGCTTCTGACAAGCTGAACCGAATCATCAGCTTTTCTTTCGCATCGTTATAAGCGGAACGGATCACCTTAATCACTTCGTCGATATTATCCAGCGCGATTACGTAACCCTCTAAAATATGTGCTCTTTCCTCTGCTTTTCTCAGGTCGAACCGGGTTCTCCGCGTTACCACTTCCTTCTGGTGCTTCAGGTATTCGTCCAGAATCTGATACAGGTTCAGAATCTTCGGCTCGCCGTTTACCAGCGCCAGCATAATCATGCTGTAGGAAGTCTGCAGCTGGGTATGCTTGTACAGTCTGTTCAGGATGACATTCGGATTCACGTCCTTCTTCAGGTCGATGACAATCCGCAGATTTCCTCGAGCGGACTCATCCTGAATGTTGGAAATGCCTTCTATCTTCTTGTCCTTTACCAGCGCTGCCATGGACTCAATCAGCCGCGCCTTATTCACCTGGTACGGAATGGAACTTATCACGATTCGGGTACGTCCCCGGCTGCCTTCCTCAATTTCGCACTCCGAGCGCACCAGCACCTTGCCGGTACCGGTACGATAGGCTTCCCTGGCACCTTCTTTTCCGATAATCTGCGCACCGGTCGGGAAGTCCGGCGCCTTGATGATTTTAATCAGGTCGTCCACCGTGCACTCATCGTCGTCAATCATCTTGACGCACGCATCGATGGTCTCGCCCAAATTGTGCGGCGGAATGGATGTAGCCATACCAACCGCGATACCGTTGGATCCGTTGATTAGCAGATTCGGCACACGGGAAGGCAGAACCACCGGTTCCTGTTCCTCGCCGTCGTAGTTATCCGCAAAATCCACGGTTTCCTTTCCGATATCCCGAACCATCTGCAGGGAGAACGGGGACATTCTGGCCTCGGTGTAACGGGAAGCCGCTGCACCGTCGCCGTCCACGGAACCGAAGTTACCGTGACCGTCCACCAGCGGATATCTGGTGGAGAAAACCTGTGCCATCTTAACCATGGCATCGTAGATAGAACTGTCACCGTGAGGGTGATATTTACCCATTACTTCACCGACGATACGGGCGGACTTCTTGTGCGGCTTGTCCGGCGTAATTTCCAAAGCGCTCAGGCCGTAGAGAATTCTTCTATTAACCGGCTTCAAACCGTCTCGAACATCCGGAAGGGCACGTCCTACAATAACACTCATGGCGTAGTCGATATAGGAAGTCTTCATTTCCTCCGACATCTCATGGGTGATTATTTTGCTGTCTTCCAATAAATTCGTTGACATTCAATCTCCTTTATCTATACTTCTTCAATATCTCAAGCTCTTCGCGATTTCCCATAAAAAGAATTTCGCAGTTCACCGGATACCGACTACAAATCCAATGTGGCGTAACGCGCGTTTTCCTCAATGAACTTCTTCCGCGGCGGAACCTTGTCACCCATCAATGTGGTAATCATCTCATCCGCCTTCTCCGCATCGTCCAAAGAAATCCGAATCAGGGTACGATGGTTGTAGTCCATGGTGGTTTCCCACAGCTGGGTGTAGTCCATCTCTCCAAGACCCTTGTATCTCTGGATTTCTACCTTTGTCTTGCTGTCCTTCTCCCGAAGTTCGGCCAAGAGGTCTTCCTGCTCCTTGTCGGAATAGGTGTACCAGGTCTCTTTTCCTCTCTTCACCCGGAACAGCGGCGGCTGTGCGGCATATACATAACCTTCCTCAATCAGCGGTCTCATGAAACGATAGAAGAAGGTGAGGAGCAGCGTCCGAATATGAGCGCCGTCCACATCCGCATCGGTCATGATGATGATTTTGTGGTAGCGCAGTTTCGAAATATCGAAGTTGTCGTCGATTCCACAGCCGAAAGCGGTGATCATATTCCGAATTTCCTGAGAATCCAACGCTCTCGCACGGGTTGCCTTCTCTACGTTCAGAATTTTACCTCTCAGCGGAAGTACCGCCTGGCGCGCTCTGTCTCTTCCTTCCTGGGCACTACCGCCGGCGGAGTCTCCCTCTACCAGGAAAATCTCGCAGATTTCCGGATCTTTCTCGGAACAATCCTTCAGCTTGCCCGGAAGCGATGTGCTCTCCAGTACATTGGTTTTACGCGAGGTCTCTCGAGCCTTTCTTGCCGCTTCTCTGGCGTTGGCCGCGTTGATGCACTTTGTGACGATTTTCTTGGCCTGGGCCGGATGCTCCTCCAGATAGAAGTTGAAGTACTCGTTCATGCTGCTTTCCACGAAACCACGAACTTCACTGTTTCCAAGCTTTGCCTTGGTCTGTCCTTCGAACTGAGGATCCGTCAGCTTCACGCTGACGATTGCGGTAACGCCTTCCCGGCAATCATCGCCAGTGAGGGAATCGTCCTTCTCCTTCAGCTGCTTGGTACGGCGCGCGTAGTCGTTCAGCGTTCTGGTAATCGCCGCCTTCAGTCCCTGGAGGTGGAAACCACCTTCGATGGTGTTGATGTTGTTGGCGTAGGACATTACCGTTTCGTTGTAGTTTCCGGTGTACTGCAGTGCCACTTCCACTTCGTACTCTTTGCCGGTGGCTTCGTCCTTCTTGTGGTTCTCGAAATAGAACACATCTTCGTTGATGACCTTCTTGTTTCGATTCATAAAAGTGACGAATTCCCGAATTCCGCCTTCGTAGCAGAAGCTTTCCTTCTTCTTCCGTCCCTCTCTTTTATCTTCGATGGTAATCCGAAGGCCCTTATTCAGAAATGCCATCTCTCTCATTCTATTCTGCAGGATATCGTAGTCATAGATGGTTTCGTCGAAGATTTCCGGATCCGGCCAGAAGGTGGTCTTGGAACCGGAACCCTCGGCATCTCCCAGAACTTTCAATTCAGTGGATCTCTTTCCCTGGAAATATTCCTGCTCGTACAGCTTTCCGCCTCTTTTTACCTCAACAATCATGTGCGTGGAGAGGGCGTTTACTACCGATGCACCTACACCGTGAAGACCGCCGGACACCTTGTATCCGCCGCCGCCGAACTTACCGCCCGCATGGAGCTGTGTATGAATAACTTCAACCGTCGGTTTATGCTCCGTCGGATGCATATCCACCGGCATTCCACGGCCGTCATCGCACACCGTGATGGAATTATCTTCATTAATGGACAGCTCGATGTGTTTACAGAATCCGGCCAGTGCCTCGTCCACACTGTTATCCACGATTTCGTATACGAGATGATGCAAACCCTGAGATCCGGTACTGCCGATGTACATACCCGGTCTGACACGAACCGCTTCCAGTCCGTGAAGTACCTGAATCTGTTGGCCTGTATAGTCGCTTTTCTTTTTTTCTGCGCTCATTCAAACCTTCCTTTTATGATTAAAACAAACAAAAAATCGGTTATTTACATAACCGATTTATTTTACCATATTCGCGTCTTTTATTCAAGAATACCAAAATCATCGTAAAGCACAATTTCGTCCTGTTTTGGCTTGATTTTAAATCATTTCAAGGTATTTTTAAACACAGTACCACTCTTCACAGAATAAACATTTCCCTTTGGCATTTTCTTCAGAATCCGATTATTCACATCCGTGGTGGTAATGAAGAGCTGCACATCCTCGATTTCCTGAAAAAGAAAGGTCTGTCGTTCTTCATCCAATTCCGACAATACATCGTCCAGGAGGAGCACCGGGTTTTCGCCGATTACATCCCGGGCGATTCCGATTTCCGCCAGCTTCAGTGCCAAAGCGATGGTGCGATGCTGTCCCTGAGATCCGTACTTCTTGGCATCCTTTCCGTTGATCAGAAATTCCATATCGTCCCGCTGCGGACCTAAGCTGCTGTGCCCGCTGTACAGATCTCGGTCCCTCGCCGCCACCAGCGCGTCGTACTGATTCTCTTCCGAAAGGGAACACAGATACCGGATTTCCAGATCTTCTCTTCCGCCGGAAATGCTCTTCTGTATTTCTGCCGCTCTTTCCGAAAGCATGCGAATGAAATTTCTCCGGTACTTCACGATTTCCGTTCCGTACTTCGCCAGCTGCAGGTCGTAGATGTCCAGCATGTTTTCGTCGATTTTTGAATTCTTCAGATTGTCCTTCAGCATGCTGTTCTTCTGGCGCAAGGCTTCGCTGTAGAGGCGAAGGCATTCGTAATAGCGGGGCCGAATCTGGGACAGTTCCTTATTAATAAAGTTTCTCCGCTTCTCCGGACTGTCTTTGATGATGCGAAGGTCTTCCGGCGAAAAAACCATCACCACCAGATTGTTCAGCAGCTCTGCGGTTTTGCGGATGACCTTGCCGTCCTTTTTAATCATCTTTTTGCCGGTACGGTCCAGAATCACGGAAATGCTTTTATCCATATCCTCGCTCACCAGGTCCACCGTCACGCTGGCTCGCGGTCGGTCCAGCATGATCATGTTGGCGGAATTCTGGGTGCGGAAAGAGCGGGCGAAAGCGCAGAGATAGATGCCTTCGATGAGATTGGTTTTTCCCTGAGCATTCTCCCCAATAAAAACATTTCTAGAGCTGTCAAAGGACAGCTCTAGATTTTCGTAATTTCTGAAGTTGTGGAGTTCTACTTTTTTGACTATCATAAATTCTCACTAGTTGATTCGAATCGGCAGTGCCAGGTACAAATAGCGCTCTCCCTGAAGCGGGCGGAAGATGCATGGACTCACATTATCTCTCATGTAGAGAACCACTTCTTCATCATCGATGTTCCGGAGAATGTCGATCATGTAGCGGGAATTGAATCCGATTTTCAGATCCTCTCCCTTCTGGATAATCTCAATCTTCTCGCTCATGTTTCCCTGATTGTCCAGTGCCGAGATTTCAAGGAGATCGTCCTGGATGTCGAACTTAATCATATTATTGTTTTCTTTTTGGGTCAGGATAGATGCACGGTCGATGCTTCGAATCAATTCATCTTTCTGGATTCGAATTTCGGTGGTGCTGTCCACCTTGATGATTCGCTTGTAATCGATGTACCTTCCGTTCATGGTATTCAGCGTAACCTTGGTTCCGTCAAAAGAAAATACCGCTTTCTCGTCTACCAGCTCCATGCGAATGGTTTCATCTCCGTCGTCGGAAATAATTTTTGAAATTTTGTTGAGCTGCTTTGCCGGGATGACCACCTTAAATGCATCGATGGAATCCTCCAGCGGTTCGTTGTAAATTGCCATTCGAAAGGCATCTACCGCAACCATGCGAAAATTGCCGTCGCCGATTTCACAGAGAACGCCGGTGAGAATTCCGTTGATTTCATCGGCGCTGGCAGAGAAAGCGGTTTTCCGAATCAGTTTTCGAACGGATTCCTTGTTCAGCGTGATGCTCTTCTGCGGTTCCTTCATCTGTACTTTCGGAAACTCTGCGGAATCGAAACAGATGACTTCCGACCGGTAGCGTCCGCTCTGAATCGAAAGAACTCTTTTTACGGAATCGTATTCCATCATCACATCTTCTGCCGGAAGTTTTCCGATGATATTTGAAAAGAGTGCGGCCGGTGCCACGAAATCCGCAACGCCGTCGCACTTTGCGGATAATTTGGATTCCACCACCATGAAGGTGTCGGTACCGGTGATAATCATTTCATCTTCTCTTGTTTCAATCAGTACGCCTTCCAGAATTTTTGAAGTGGACCGAGACGGAACTGCCTGGATGGCGTTGTTCAGTGCACGATAAAGTTCGGATTTATTGCAATAGATTTTCATAACGATTCCTTTCGCGAGAGCATTATTATTAATATAAATTAATATAGTTATAGTAGTAGGGGGTGTCGATACTGTGGAAAACTCCCCGGATTCCTAAATGCGTGTGAGTAACGGACTTTTTGGCTGAGGAAAAACCCGTACAAAAACTCTGTTATCCGAATGTGTATAACTTTTCGGTCGCTGTCAAAAATGCTTTTATCGGTGTTCCTTGATTTTTTTCTTCAGGGCATCGATATCCTTCCGGGTCTCTTCGTCGTTTTCATACTGTGCGGTAATCTTGTTCACCGAATGAATGACGGTGGAATGGTGTTTTCCGCCGAAGAGCTCGCCGATTTCCGGCAGGGAAAGCTCGGTGTTCTCCCGACAAAGGTACATGGCCACCTGCCGAGGGTAGGCAATTTCCTTGTTTCTCTTGGTGGAATCCATATCGGAAACCTTGATTTTGTAGTATTTTGCCACGATGGACCGAATGCGTTCCGGTGCGATGCCGCCGTCGGAATCCTTGATGATGTTCCGCAGTGTTCTTTTTGCAAAAGCCACGTCGATGTGTTCATCCAGAAGGTTGGAATAGCCGGTGATATTGTTGAAGGCGCCTTCCAGCTCTCGAATGTTGTCGGTGAATTTCTCCGCAATGAGGCAGCACACTTCGTACAGGTCGTCGTCCCATTCCAGCTGGGCGTTCTCCGCCTTCTTCTTCAGAATGGCGACGCGAGTTTCGAAGTCTGCCGGCGTGATATCTGCAATCAGGTTCCAAGCAAAACGGGTACGCAGCCGCTCTTCCAGGTTTACCAGCTGGTTCGGCGGGCGGTCGCTGGAGATGACAATCTGTTTCTCGTCCTCGTACAGCGCATTGAATGTATGGAAGAATTCTTCCTGAGTTTTATCCTTGTTCTCCAGGAACTGGATGTCATCGATGAGGAGAACGTCGGCTTTTCTATACTTATTTTTGAAAGCACGCATTTTGTTTTCGGAAATCGCCTTGATCAATTCATTGGTGAAGGTTTCCGAGGATACGTACACTACGCGGGATTCCGGATCATTTTTAATAATATGAATACCGATGGCCTGCATCAGATGGGTTTTTCCCAGGCCGGATCCGCCGTATATAAAAAGAGGATTGTATGCTTCCGCCGGGGATTCCGCAACGGCCAGGGCAGCGGCGTGGGCGTATTTATTATTATTGCCCACCACAAAATTGTCGAAGTTCAGCCGCGGATTGAACAGCTTATTGGTATCTTCGAATTTTTGAATTCTTTTCCGGGCAGCCAAAGCCGGCCGGCTCTCTTCCTGATATTCTTCTTCCAACTTTACCAGTACGCGGTAGCTCTGGCCGGTGACGTTTTCAAAACCCTGTTCAATCAGGTGCATATAACGCTTTTTGATCAGATTGACTGCGATATCGTTTTTTGTTGCAAGATAAATAATGTTCACATCTTCATCAATGCGGTAGATGGAGAGGGATGTGAACCAGGTGTTGTAGCTGACCTCAGTGGTATTTGCTTTAATGAATTGCAGGAATTGCTCCCATATCTTGTTAGTATCCAAAATGCTCTTTCTCCTTGTTGATAACATATTTTACATAAAATTTTCCACAATGACAAGTGGTCAGAAACGCCAAAAATCTAAATATTCGGGGGTACAAAAAGAATGTTATACACATGTTGTGGAAAAAATTATGCATAACTTTTTCAAAACACTAAATGTTGTGGTAATAAACATTTTTGACACTTTTTTGAAAGAAAAAGATTCCATTTTTCGATATAATTCAGACTTTCATTGACTTTGAAGGCAGAAATCAGTATAATATTTTGATGTATGTACCCTTGGAATTTAGAAGGTACGGAATTTTATATCAACTTAGAGATATTGTAATATCGGAAGGAGAAAAGGAAGATGAAGAGAACATATCAGCCTAAGAAGAGACAGAGAATGAAGGAACACGGATTCAGAAAGAGAATGGCTACTGCAAACGGCAGAAAGATTCTGAAGAACAGAAGAGCAAGAGGCAGAAAGAAGCTGACTGCTTAATTCCCTTGAATGCTTGAAGCGGTTATTCGAGAACAAAATGAAGTGCAGAAAAGAAATTCTTAGTAATCAGAGAAATTTCAACAATGTCTATCGGAAAGGTTCTTCCAGAGGAGGCCGATACGTAGTCGTTCTGTATAAGAAGAACCGACTGCCGGTTTCTCGGATTGCATTTGTTGCCAGTAAGAAGGTGGGCAACAGCGTATGCAGAAACAGAGCCAGAAGGTTGATGCGAGAATCCATCCGTACGATGGGACTGGCAATCCGGCCGGGATATGACATCATTTTCGTTGCACGAAATTCAATTAACGGAAAGAAGTGTCCGGAAGTACAGCGAACTTTAGTGAAGTCGCTGAAGTCTTGCGGATTAATTGAAGAGAAGTGATTACCGCGATGAAAGCAATCAGCAATTTTATCAAGAAAATTTTAATTTTAATGGTAAGAGGATATCAGCTGTTTATATCTCCGCTGTTCCCGCCGGCATGTCGGTTTACTCCTACCTGCAGTACTTATTTTATACAGGCGCTGGAGAAGTACGGTCCGATTAAAGGAAGCTGGCTGGGAATCAAGAGAATTCTGCGGTGTCATCCGGGAAATCCCGGCGGATACGATCCTCTTCCATAGACAGGGAGAATTATATGGGAGTAATAGCGGTACCTCTTGGATACCTACTTACACTGATTTATAATTTCGTGGGAAATTATGGTATTTCACTGATTATTCTGACTGCAATCGTTAAGTTTGCGCTGTTCCCGCTGTATGTAAAGCAGATTAAATCCACTGCCAACATGCAGGAACTGCAGCCAAAGATGCAGGAGATTCAGCAGAAGTATGCACACGATCAGCAGAAAATGAACGAAGCGATGCAGGAGCTCTACACTAAGGAGAAATTCAATCCGCTGGGTGGATGCCTGCCGATGCTCATTCAGTTTCCGATTATCATGGGTCTGTTTGCACTGCTGAGAAATCCGATGCAGTACCTTAAGAGCGAAGATATGCTGTTCGCTGTACACGAATCTTTTCTTTGGATCAAGGATCTGGCTCAGCCGGACCTTTGGATTCTCCCAATTGCGGCAGCAGTAGCGACATACTTCTCGTTCACCATGACTCAGCAGCTCACCACTGCTGCAGGTGCTGAGAATGCACAGATGAAGTCCATGAACATGATGATGAAGTATGTATTCCCGCTCAGTATCCTGGTCATCGCCAGATCTTACCCGGCAGGTCTTGCAATCTACTGGGCCGGCGGTCAGACCATTCAGATTTTCCTGAACATTCGTATGAATAAGGTTCGGAAGGATCTGAAGGAGAAGGCGGATCACGAAAAGCTCGTTGCCCGTGCGGAAAAAGAATTGAAGAGAAGACTGAATGCAACTTCTAAATTGAAAGGAAATCGTTAGAAAATGAGAGTTTCAGAAAAATGGGGAGGAGATGTTGACGCAGCGGTAGAGCTTGCGCTCAAGGAACTCAAACTCACCATCGATGAAGTCGATGTAGAAGTTCTGGAAGAATCCTCCAAAGGTTTCCTCGGCATAGGTTCCAAACTGGCAAAGGTCAGAGTTACAGCAAGGGAAGAGAAGTCGAATAAGAAGGAGAAGAGTTCCTTTGATGATATCGACAGAATCCTGGCTTCTTTACCTGAAAATCAGAAAGTAGAAGTTCCTGAGGAAATCAGAGAAGATTATGATAAGTTCGAGCAGGAAGAGATGGAAGATGCTCGAGCAAGTGCAAAAGCAAAGAAGAAAGACAGACATAGATCCAGAAACAACCGGGGTAATCGGAGAAAAGAGCACAAGGAACATCGCGCTGAAAGTTCCATGTTTGCCGATCTGAAGAACCTGGAGCCGGCAGAAGGTCATCCGGTGGAAACATTCCTTCGGGATGTAACCGCAGAGATGGGCATCGATCTGGATTTCACCGTGAAGAGCGGAAATGGAATTGTCTATGTAAACATCACCGGTAAGGATACCGGAACCATCATTGGAAAAAGGGGGCAGACCCTGGATGCGATTCAGTATCTTGCCAGCATCGTTGCCAATAAGGAAAGCGATGAATACGTGAGAGTTATTCTGGACGCAGAGAATTACCGTTCCAAGCGGGAGCGTACGCTGATGAATCTGGCAAACAGACTTGCCGGAAAGGTGGAGCGTTCCGGAAGAAGCATTACGCTGGAACCGATGAATCCTTATGAGCGTAAAGTAATCCATTCCACATTGCAGGATCATCCGTATGTGACGACCCGCAGTGAAGGAAAGGAACCGTATCGCCGGGTAATCATCGAGAAAAAGTAAAATGAAGGAATCTCGGTCCATCTCCGGATGACCGAGATTTTTTTTAAAGGAGAGAAAATGGGAGACACAATTGCAGCAATCGCCACGCCGCAAGGTGAAGGCGGAATCGGCATCGTTCGAATCAGCGGAGATGAATCACTGAATATCATGAAAAAAATTCTCCGTCCCTGCCCGGCGGAGGTGAAGCCTCGGTATGCCTATTACGGAAACATCGTCGATCCGAATAGCGAGAATGCAATCGACGAAGCTATTTGTCTGTATATGAAGGCCCCTCATTCTTATACTTGTGAGGATGTGGTGGAAATTCAGGCCCACGGCGGCATCGTCTCCATTCGGTTGATTTTGCGGACGGTGCTGGATTGCGGCGCTCGCATGGCGGAGCCGGGAGAATTCACAAAGCTGGCATTTCTCAACGGCCGGATGGATCTCGCTCAGGCGGAAGCGGTCATCGATGTGATAAAAGCAAAGAGCGAAATGCCTCTGCAGATTGCCGAGCGTCAACTGAAGGGGCGTCTCGGTACGGAGATTTCCGAAATTCGGGAAAGTTTGAGGGACGTGCTGGCTCAGATGGCCGTGAACATTGATTTTCCGGACGAGGATATCGAGCAGGTGGAATCCCAGAGATTCTGTGAAGATTTGAGCAAGGTGAAAGAAAAGGTTCAAAATCTTCTGGATACATGCGATAACGGTCGAATTGCGAAAGAAGGAATTCGCGTGGCCATTGTGGGAAAGCCGAATGTGGGGAAATCTTCCCTGATGAATGCGCTACTGGGAGAAAACAGGGCTATCGTGACGAACATTCCGGGAACTACCCGGGATACCATTGAGGAGAGTGCCACCATTCACGGTCTTCCTCTGGTATTGACGGATACTGCGGGAATCCGAGAAACGGATGATGTGATTGAGCAGATGGGAATTCAGAAATCCCATGAAGAGATGGAAGCGGCGGATCTGGTGGTTTTGGTTCTGGACGGAAGCAGGGCACTGTCTCCGGAGGATGTGGAAATTCTGAAGCAGAATGAAGGACAGCGAGTTCTTGTTGTTTTGAATAAGAACGATCTGGGGGAGGCGGTCTCTCAAGATGAAGTGAAAGATATTCTTCCGGAAGCGGAAATTGTGCAGACATCTCTTCTTCGCTTGAGCGGTGCGGATGCGGTAACTCATCGAATTCAGGAGATGTTCCTGCAAGGCATTCAGAATATGCAGGAACGAAATATCGTTACCAGCGAAAGACATCGGGATGCCTTGAACCGGGGAATGGAATCCATCGCAGATGGGATGAATCTCCTGGAAATGGGGGAATCTATTGAAATCTGTGAGCTTCAAGTTCATAATGCATATGAGGCACTGGGTGAAATCATCGGAGAAACAGCCGGTGATGAGATTTTGGACACGGTGTTCTCCAAATTCTGTCTGGGTAAGTAACAGGAGTTTTAAATGACATCAAAAGAGATTAATAAAGATACCATTCCGGTAATGGGAGAATACGATGTAATCGTGGTAGGTGCCGGACATGCCGGCTGCGAGGCGGGCTTGATTTCCGCGCGTATGGGAATGAACACCTTGCTGCTGTGCATCAACCTGGAATCCGTGGCCATGATGCCGTGCAACCCGTCCATCGGCGGAACGGGAAAAGGTCATTTGGTGTGTGAAATCGATGCTTTGGGCGGCGAGATGGGACTGAACATCGACAAAACCTTCCTGCAGAGCAAGATGCTGAATACTTCCAAAGGACCGGCGGTGCATTCCCTTCGGGCACAGGCGGACAAAACAAAGTATCATCTGGAGATGAAGAAGACCATCGAAAAGGAGCCGAACTTGCATCTGAAGCAGGCGGAGGTCATCGACCTTGTCATTGAGAACGGAAATGTTCAGGGTGTCATCACCCGCACGTTCACGCGTTACAATGCGAAAGCGGTGATTCTCTGCACCGGAACATTTCTGGGCGGAAAAATATTTATCGGCGATTCCGCATTCCAAAGCGGCCCTAACGGCTTGGCTGCTTCCACGGATTTGGCGGAAAAACTCTACGAATACGGATTTCCGATGCGGCGGTTTAAAACCGGCACGCCGGCCAGAATGCTGGGAAAAACTCTGCATTACGATCGCATGAAGGAACAATCGGGAGATGAAGAAATCGTACCGTTTTCTTTTATGAATGAAGGGAAGGATATCGGAACGAATCAAATTTCTTGCTGGCTCTCCTATACAAATGAGGAGACGCACCGGATTATTCTGGATAATCTGGATAAGTCGGCCATGTATTCCGGCAACATCGTTGGGGTGGGGCCGCGGTACTGTCCTTCCATCGAGGATAAGGTGTCTCGTTTCCGGGATCGGGAGCGGCATCAGCTTTTCGTGGAGCCGGAGGGCTTGGATACGGACGAGATGTACATTCAGGGAATGTCGTCCAGCTTGCCGGAGGATATTCAGCGTGAGTTCTACCATTCCATCCCGGGGCTGGAGGACGGTGAAATCGTTCGGCCGGCCTATGCCATTGAGTACGACTGCATCGACCCTCAGAGTTTGAAGCCGTCTTTGGAGAGCAAGGTGGTGAAGAATTTGTTTTGCGCCGGACAGTTTAACGGAAGTTCCGGCTACGAGGAAGCGGCAGCCCAGGGACTGATGGCCGGAATCAATGCGGTTCGGAAGCTTCAGGAGAAGGAGCCGCTGGTGCTGGGCCGGGATCAGGCGTACATCGGTGTGCTGATTGACGATCTGGTGACCAAGGGCACCAACGAGCCGTATCGTATTATGACTTCTCGGGCGGAATACCGTCTGCTGCTGCGTCAGGACAATGCGGACCGGCGGCTTACGGCGCTGGGTTATGAATACGGTTCCGTCAGCGAGGAGCGCTATCAGAAATTCTTGAAAAAGAAGGCGAACGTGGATGCGGAGCTTGCACGCATCGAGAAAAAAACAGTTCCCAATAAGATTCAGAATGAATTTCTTTCCAGACACGGAAGTGCCGAATGCGACCGGGGGCTCTCCTTCGGTGAAATGATGCGGCGTCCGGAAATTCATTATGCCGATACGGCGGAAATTGACGATGAAACCAGACCGGATCTGACTCGAAACGAGCGGTATGAGGTAGAAGTAAGAATTAAGTACGATGGATATATTCAGAAGCAGGTTGCTCAGGTAGAAAAGATGAAGAAGCTGGAAAGTAAGCGATTGGATGATTCCATCGATTACAACAGCATCGGTGGACTGAGACTGGAAGCGCGCCAGAAGCTGACAGAGATTCGTCCGATTAATCTGGGACAGGCCAGCCGTATTTCCGGCGTGTCCCCGGCGGATATTAATGTGCTTCTGGTATATCTGGAGAAAGAGAATAGAAAGAGGTCGACAAATGAGTAAAGCCTATGAGCGGCTGGAGCAGCAGGTAGGGGAAGCAAAAGCGGAGTTGATGATTCACTATATGGATGAGATTTTGCGGATGAATGAGCATATTAACCTTACCGCCGTTCGGGATCCGGAAGAATTCATCGTAAAGCATTTGCTGGATTCTCTGGGATGTGTGGGCTCCCCGGAATGGGAAAAGGCCGATGCGATTGCCGATGTGGGTACCGGTGCCGGATTTCCCGGAGTTCCGTTGGCCATCATGGCGCCGGAGAAAAAAATCTCTCTTATCGATTCCCTTCAGAAAAGACTGCGGGTAATTGACGATATTACCCGATCTCTGGATATTCAGAATACCACGACATTCCATCTTCGTGCTGAAGAGGCGGGACAGAGTAAAGAGCATCGGGAACGATACGACCTGTGCGTATCCCGAGCGGTTGCTTCCATGAATGTTTTGGTAGAGTGGTGCCTGCCCTTGGTGAAAGTAGGGGGGACCTTTGTGGCATACAAGGGGGAAAAGGCAGAAGAGGAAATTAAAGAGGCGGAAAAAGCAATCCGTCTTCTGGGCGGAAAGATTGACCGAATCGAAACGGTGAATCTGGAAGATGAATCTGCGGAGAATCACGCGTTGGTGTATGTAAAGAAAATTAAAAAGACACCGGCGAAGTTCCCGAGAAAATCCGGAACCGCGCGGAAAGAACCGCTGTAGCAAAAGAGGGAGTGTGTTTCACGTGAAACATACTCCCTCCTTGCTTTATGTTTTGGTTTAAATATGACTATACTATTTTAGAAGGATTGTATTTTTCAAATGCAATCCTTCTTGCGGCCATCATGTATTTCTCTTCAATTCCAGATTTAAAAGCGAGGTTTCTGTCGGTTATTTCGAACACTTGAGAAAAAATGTTGGGAGACGACATCAATTCTGTTAGTGACTTACACCATGAATAGGTAGATAAAAGACGGAGTGGTTTCAAAGAGATATGTCTGCCTTCTTTTACCCATAAAGTACGTTTGTACTCCAGTTTAAGCCAGGAAAGAATCTCAATAGCTATAACATTTAAATCTTCGTTGCTTATATTCAGATTAGTGTATCCCAGAAGGGTAATGTCTTGCGTTTTCCTAAATTCTATTAAAGTATCTGAAATGTTCATAATTAACTCCTCCTATAGTTTGCCCAAACATGTACAAGCATATCATTTTCATCTAAGAAATCAACATGTTCGCCCTTTGCAATTTGAAATTTAAGTTCAGCAGAATAAGCTTTCATTTCTCCGGTCCAAGATAAAATAACTTGTTCTTCAATACCTCTAACATAGTCTAATGCATGTGTTCCTTCGTGAACCATATCACTGTAAATGCTAATACTACTATTTCGTAGATATATTTGATTACCTACAGCCATAGCTACTGTGTTTGATGATGCCCCAAGATAACTTTCAAAAAGTTTATCGCCAGGGACATTCACTTTAATAGTTCCATTTTTTATTCCGGTAGCAATCATCGTTGATTCTTCTGTTATGCCGTCAATATAGTTAATCAAGTCATCTTTTGTGTAGTTCTTGTAACCTTCTCCCTTAGACCCTAATTTATAGAAAACTTTCACATCCGAGCCGAATGTTTTTCCAAAGTTTCCATGATATCCTGCACCCATTTATTCAACCTCCTTATGAGAGGTATAAATATCGCTTTCAAACTGTATTAGTCGTATACCTTTCAACGTTGATCTATTGAAAATCTTTTCCGGAGTACGTCCATATGCTACAATAATAGTTGGTTGAAGAGTTTGGATAACTGCATCGAGACCATTGATAAAATTATTCCTGTCTGCTCGATTTTTTAAAGTTCCGTGTGTACCGATGGCAATTATACTGTTTTTACTAATACCATCACATGCACATCCATAAGTCCTTTTATCTCCGTATCTAATGTTTGGAATTACATTTATTCCATTTGTTTGCAAATAATTTCCTATTGCTCGACTTCTAAAAATGTTCCATATTTGCTGAGCATAGGGCATGTCTCGGTAGATACTGAAATCCGGTAATATTACACCATTATATTTTTTTATGATTTTAAGATACCTTGTTGGATTATTCCATATGCGTTCTATTAAATAATCATCTTCGTAAAAATGAATCCATTGGTTGTGATTTGTACACGAAATTGATTTTGAAAAAGGTATTAACTTGTTCGGAATTTCTTTACATGGATGGATACGTGGAAACTCAAAATAACCATTATACGTAGCATTTTCTACAAGAAATGATTTAAATACATCCTTACAGTTTTTTCTAAGACAATTTTTTTTGTTCATTATTAAACTCCTTTATACGATTACCACTTATCAACTCGAAGCTTAAAATGAATTGTTCAGGTTCGAGCTTATACACTCGAGTGGCATCACGTGTAGTTTCTTCTATATGTGGTGCTTTTTTTATCTTATCTTGAAGTATGCACATGGTAATCACCTCCCCTTTATAAGTGATTCGTGCTGCATTGACCTGTAATGAAGACAGCTATAAATATGTATGATTTAATTATACATATCAAAGTTCAATCGCTGTATTTTTATGATACAATAAACATGTGTTCTATTTTAAGTCGGCCAAAATACAGAAGATATTGTGTTTCACGTGAAACACAATATCTTATTTCGTAACTTGTGGCATTGGGAAGAAAAAATACAATATATTGTTTCACGTGAAACAAAGAAAGAAAAAAGCGTGAAGATTCGGTGATATATGGCAATAGCGGGGGCTTAAAACTGGAAATAAAAGTGCTTTTATTATATAATAAACAGATGATTTTAATTACAGAAGGAAGGAAAATGAATGGGAAAATCATACGCAATCTTTAATCAAAAGGGCGGTGTCGGGAAGACAACAACGAACATTAATCTGGGGGCCTGCCTGGCACGCAAAGGAAAGCGTGTGTTACTGGTGGATATCGATCCCCAGGGAAATACAACCAGCGGATTGGGACTGGTGAAAAGAGAACTTCGCGATACGCTTTATGAGGCGCTGACCATGGAAGAGTACGACGTCCACAAGGCGGTGTACCATACCGAAACGAAAAACCTGGATATCATCCCGGCAAGTGTGGACTTGTCCGGTGCGGAGGTGGAACTGATTCAGATTTTCGGCAGAGAAATTTTGCTTCGGAATGTATTGGCGCAAGTGAAAGACGAATACGATTTTATTTTTATTGACTGCCCGCCATCTCTGGGACTGCTCACCGTGAACGCATTGGTGGCAGCGGATGGAGTAATCATTCCGATTCAGTGTGAATTCTACGCTTTGGAGGGCGTAAGTCAGCTGATGAAAACGGTGGAATTGGTTCGCCGGGAGATGAACAGAAATCTTCAGATTACCGGGGTCATCCTCAGCATGTTCGACGGACGGACGAATCTGGGACTGCAGGTGGTGCAGGAGGTAAAAAGATTCTTTGGCAACAAGGTATTCAAGACCGTGATTCCGAAGAATGTTCGTCTGGCGGAGGCTCCGAGTTACGGACTTTCCATTGTGGATTATGACCCTTCGTCGAAGGGGGCCAAGGCATACAAGAAACTGGCCGATGAATTTGTACAGCGAGAAGGGAGATAATGAATGGCATCAAAGAAAAGAGGACTGGGAAGAGGACTGGATGCACTCTTTGCAGATGCAGCACCGGTATTGGAAGAAGAGAATACCGCGGTGATAGATGAAGTGGTTGAGAAGGAAGAAGAAGCGGATTCCGGAGACCGGGTGCATTACATCGATATCGATGATATTAAACCAAACCCAAATCAGCCGAGAAAGAAATTCAACGTAAAGAGACTGGAGGAACTGTCCCAATCCATTCAGGACAATGGCGTAATTCAGCCGCTGGTAGTACAGCGCAAGGGATCCAGCTACGAGCTGGTGGCCGGTGAACGGCGATGGAGAGCTTCCAGACTGGCAGGACTGAAGAAAGTTCCTTGCTTGATTCGGGAGTTCGACGAAAAGCAGAACTTGATTGTAACCATCATCGAGAATATGCAGCGAGAGGATTTGGACCCGATTGAAGAGGCTAACGGACTGCAGCAGATGATTCATAAATTCGGATTTACCCAGGAACAGGTATCCGAATCCCTGGGCAAGAGCCGGGCATATATCGCAAACTCCGTACGTCTTCTGAAGCTTCCGGAAGATGTTCAGAAAAAGGTGAGCGAAGGAAAGATTTCCGCGGCTCACGGAAGAACGCTTCTGTCGTTGGAGGATTCGAGAAAACAGCGGATGCTGGCGGAGCGAATTGAAAAGGAAGAACTTTCGGTGCGTACGGTGGAGGAAATCGTAAAGAAACTGAAAGAGGGCGGAAAGAAGGAACCGAAGAAGCCGGAAAAGACGAAGTCTTCTGAAATAATTACGGTAGAAAACGACCTGAGAGACTTAATCGGTACAAAGGTCTCCATCGTTCAGGGTAAGAAAAAGGGAAAAATCGAACTGGAATATTACAGCGTCGATGAATTGAACCGACTGATCGATCTTTTGAGAACGGTTGGGAAATAGTTTAAAGAAGAATTAAGGATAGAACAATAGACTGCGAGAATAATATGGAACAGATACAAGGAACAGAAAATTCAAGCGCAAACGAGTACTTGGCGGATATCCCACTCCCCGCTTGCATACTGGCACCGGATGGATGTATCAAAGCAGCAAATGCACTGATGAAGGATGTATTTGCTTATGAAGGCATTGCGGAGCAGAATTTCTTTGCTCTGACCGGTGTAAAGAGAAAAGCATTGGTGGCCGCTGCTCGGGATGAAGAAGCCGACGAGATTGAAATTGAACGAAATTCTCAGTCCTTTGTCCTTCGGACGAACAACGACCCAAAGGACGATGAAGATATTTACGTGTACTTCATCAATGTGACGGAAAGGGATACCCTGCGGGAAGAGAGAAAGCAGGAGCAGGTGTGCATCCTGTACATTAGCATCGACAACTACGATGAGATGATGTCCAGCACAACGGAGGACAGCCGGCTGGCGGTTCCGACGGAAGTGGATCGAATCGTTCGGAAATGGGCGGCGCAGTACGATGCTTCCATCGATTCCATCGAAGCGGATTCCTATATGATGACCGTGTATCGAAGAGATGCGGATCGGATTATCGAAAGCCGTTTCTCCGTACTGGACGACGTGCGAAAAATCGATACGAAGGTGGATTTTCCGGTTAGCTTGAGCATCGGCATGGCTTTGGGAATGAAGTCCTTAAAGAATGCGAAGGAACTGGCCGAGGCTGCGTTGGAGTTGGCGCTGGGTCGTGGGGGAGACCAAGCGGTTGTAAAGAACGGGGACCGCACCCATTACTACGGCGGAAAGCTGCAGTCTTTGGAGAAAAATAACAAGGGAAAATCCAGAATTATCGCTCATGCGTTGAAGCAACTGATTCTGGAGAGTTCGAAAATCGTTATTATGGGCCATCGCTGGCCGGATATGGACTGCTTCGGTTCGGCCATCGGCGCATACAAGATTTGCCGGTATTACGAGCGAGATGCCTATATCGTAATCGACAATTACAACGAAGCCCTTCAAACCGTGTACACCCAGGCGGTGGAAACGGAGAACTACAATATCATTAACAGCGATAAGGCGAAGGAAATTCTGGATGAGAAAACCCTGGTCATCGTCGTGGATGCCAATCGCCCGAGCATGGTGGAGTGCAACGATATCCTGGAGAAAAACCTTCGGGTGGTTGTGGTGGATCACCACCGCCTGTCCGACGATTCCATCGCCAATCCGACGCTGGCGTACATCGAATCCTACGCTTCTTCCGCCAGCGAATTGATGACGGAAATCATTCAGTATACGGCAACCCGACGGATTGTGAACAAGTTCGAAGCGGAGACGCTGCTGGCCGGAATTACCGTGGACACCAACAGTTTTTCCAGCAAAACCGGCGTGCGGACCTTCGAAGCGGCTGCATGGCTGCGGAGAGCCGGTGCGGACACATCGGAAGTAAAGCGGTTCTTCCAGAGCGAAGCCACCACCTTCCAGTCCAAAGCGGATGCCATTGCCAATGCGGAGTACCTGGATAACGGCGTGGTAATCGCTACGTCCCAGGGCTATTCCACAGAAGCCCAGATCATCAATGCGCAAGTTGCGGATTCGCTGCTTTCCGTAAAGGGTGTGCGTGCTGCAATCGCATTGGGCAAAAACGATATGAACAAGACCGTCATCAGTGCCCGGTCGCTGGGAGATGTGAACGTGCAGATGTTGATGGAGCGCTTCGGTGGGGGAGGACATCACACGTCCGCCGGCGCACAAGTGGAGGAAAATCCGGAAGAAGTCATTGAACAGCTCAAAGAGATTTTACCGGAATTTACCGATGAAGATAACACAGAGGAGGAATAAGACATGTTAGTAATTCTGAAGAAAAACGTAAAAGGTACCGGAAAGGCCGGAGATATTGTAAAAGTAAGTGACGGTTTTGCCAACAACCGGTTGATTCCGGCAGGCCTGGCAGTTCCGGCAACCAATCAGAACGTAAAGAGTGCGGAGAAGCAGAAGGCCTTCATCGAGAAGAAGAACGCGGAAGAAAAGGCTGCGGCAGAAGCAACGGCAAAGAAGCTGGAATCCAAGACGGTAACCATTAAGACCCGCGTGGGAGACAACGGCAAGCTGTTCGGTTCCATCACTTCCATGGACATCGCCGATGCCATCCAGAAGCAGGTTGGAAACAAAATCGACAAGAAGAAAATCGTTCTTTCCAAGCCGATTAAGGAAATTGGCGAACACACCGTAGAGGTGAAGCTGTATCCGGAAGTATCCGCAACCGTTAAGGTCGTTATTGCCGAAGAATAGAATTATGCGGAAGTCTATATCGCGGAACTGTATATATAAGGATAGAAGAGACGAGAAATGGCAGAAGAAAGGGAGATAACCACCAGTCTGGAACCGCCCCAGGATATCGAGGCGGAAAAAGCCGTCCTGGGATCCATGCTTCAATCGGAAGATGCGGTGATGGACGTGACAGATCGGCTTCGCGCCGAGGATTTCTACCTGCGGGAACACCAGGAAATCTACAAGGCGTTTCAGGATCTGTGCCGAAGAAATGTTAATATCGATTTGAACACCACATACTCTCAGCTGCGGAGTCGTCACACGGCGGATTTCGTGGGAGGAATGGTGTACCTGAGCCGCCTATCGGATAATGCAATCGTTCCGGGAAATGCAAAGTACTATGCGGAAACCGTATTGGCAAAGTCCAACATGCGTCAGCTGATTAAAGAAGCGGACGAGATGCGGGCGCAGGCGTATGACGGGCAGAACTCTGCGGATATTATTTTGGATCACGCAGAGCAGCGCATTTTCGAAATCGCCCACAAAACCCAGAAAAGAAATTACACGGACATCAATGAGGTGCTGGTGGAAAACATCAAGCAGATTCAGGAGCTGGAACGGAACAAGGGACAGCTCCCGGGAATTCCTACCGGATTCACGGATTTGGATAAGCTGCTGGGCGGTCTCCACAAGACGGATCTGATTATTCTGGCAGCCCGTCCGGGTATGGGTAAGACGGCTTTTGCGCTGAACCTGGCCGGAAATGCAGCGGCGGAGGGTGCCTCCGTCATTATTTTCAGCATGGAGATGTCCAAGGAACAGCTGGGCGAGCGTATGTTCGCAACGGCTGCTTCCGTAGAGATGGAGCATCTGAAGAGGGGAAACCTGACCCAGGATGAATGGATGAGCCTCAGCGAGGCCCAGGACAGCTTTGAAAACTGCAAAATCGTTATCGACGACACCTCGGATATTTCGGTTTTGGAAATTAAGAACAAATGCCGCCGACGGAAGGCGGAAGCGGGACTGGACCTGATTGTCATCGACTATCTGCAGCTCATGAGCCAGCAGGGATTCAAGTCCGGCGACCGTGTAAACGAAATCAGTGCAATCACCCGTCAGATTAAGATTCTAGCGAAGGAACTGGATTGCGCGGTGATTCTGCTGTCTCAGTTATCTCGAGACATTGAAAAAAGACCGAATCACAAACCACAGCTTTCCGACTTGAGAGAATCCGGATCCATCGAGCAAGATGCGGATATCGTCATTTTTCTAAAGCGTGAAGATTACTATGCGGAAGACGACGATGAAGTGGATCTGAGCCGACAGAGCAATACCTGCGAGGTGCATGTGGCAAAGCACAGAAGCGGATCCACGGGCGTCGTGGAGCTGGCATGGATTGGAAAATACACCAAGTTCGGAAATTTAGAAAGAAGCATACTGTAGGATTACAATATCAACACATAACAGGAGTACAATGGCGAAGATAAGATTTAAAAAAATTAACACTCGAAATCCGCTGCTGTTCAGCACCAGCGTGGAGAACTTGTTCATCAGCGAACTGCTTCCGGCAGCTCCGGGAGAATACGTGAAGGTATACCTCTTTGGTCTGATGAATGCGGGTTTTGGCGGTGCGGAAGATATAAAAGTAACTTCCAACGTGCTGAATATGCCGGTGGAGGATATCGAAAAGGCGTGGGCCTACTGGGAAGATAAAGGCGCAGTGCAGCAGGTATACGACCCGGAAACCCGGTCCTATCGAATTGATTTTATCAGCCAGATCGAAGAGATATTCGGAACGCCGATGGAAGAGGCGAAGCCGGCAAAGGCAGCTTCGGTATCTCCGGAAGCAGCGCCGCAGGCCGCACCGGAAGCATCGGCCGAAAAGACGCCGGAGCAACTGATGGCGGAAGAAGTGGCGCGGCTGGAAGACCTGGAAATTCGGGCATTGTACACCAATTTGGAGGAGGCGAAGGGAAAGCCGATTTCCACGCAGGAAGCGAACAAAATCCGGGATACCATCAATATTTACGGGGTGACACCGGATGTCTATTCCTATGCGATTCAATACTGCAGCGAGCTGGACAAGTACAGCGTGGACTATATTTCTAAGGTGGCAATCCGCTGGACGGAAGAGGGATGTCACGATATCGCTCAAGTAAAGGCTCTGCTGGATAGCCAGAGTAAAAGAAATTCCGAATACCACCGGATTTTCCAAGAGGTAGGTTTCAAGCGAAGCCCGAGTCCGGCCGACCGGGAGATGATGGATACCTGGCTGGATAGTTGGGGTTTTAAGATGAGCGAAATTTTAGATGCTTGTCGGACCACCGCCGGAATGCGGGAACCATCCCTGCGCTATGTGAATCGCGTTTTGGAAAATAAGATGAAGGAAGCGGGGGGGATCGACACAAAGAAATCCTCGAAAGCTTCCGCAAACAACAGCGAAAAAGGGGACAGCTATCAGAAGACGGTCAGTCGGAGAGTGCTGGGCGCCTATTACGATTATATTCGAAACCAATCCGAGCTGGAGTACCAGGAGCATCTGGATGAAGCCCGGAAAATTCCGCAGATGGCCGATATTTTGACACTGGAAAGCGAGCTGAATAAGGCCATGATGACCTTTGAGTTCGGATCAAATATAAAAGAAAAGAAAAAGATTCAGATGGAGAAACGGAATAAACTGGAAAAGAAGAAGCGGGAATTGCTTCTTCAAAGCGGATATCCGGAAGACTATCTGGAGAAGAAGTATCGGTGCGAGAAGTGCAGGGATACCGGGATTACCGATGACGGACAGTTTTGCTCCTGCAAGAGACAGCGGATTGAAGAGGCATATGAATGGAATTTGAAAAGAAACCGATAGACAACATGAATGAGAATAACCGAATGCCGGAAACGGTGAATCCGGAGGAGAATATAGAGGAAGAAAAATCCTCAAAAGAAAAAAAGAGAGAAGAAAAGAACGCGAAGAAAGAAGCGGCTGCCAGAAAAAAGGCGGAAGCGAAAGCGAAGAAAGCGGCGGAAGCGGAGGCAAAGGCTGCGGAGAAGAGAAAGAAAAAGGCGGCAAAGAAGGCGACAAAAGAAGGAAAAATCACTCTGGGAAAAATCATCGTGGATGAAGCTGCGGATGTGATTTCCACCCATGACCGCATTCAGGCTTCCGTGGATCGTTTTTTCGCCGCCATGAAGTACAGCTTGGTTTATGAGATGAATGACGCCCGGATCCGCTATAAACACAACGCCACCGGAATGCTTACCGCATTCTTTGGCACTATCGTCATCATTTGCTCTATGCTTCTTGTTTTTGACCATGAAACATCCTATCAATATTCCTATAACGGTAGAATTCTTGGATACGTCGATGACCAGGAGCAGGTGTACAATATTTTGAATATCGCCGGGGAGAAACTGTCCAAGGTAAACGATGCAAAGATTCGTTTCAAGGTGGGACAGAATATTACCTTTAAGAAGGTGTCCAGCTCCAACAAAGATATCAATACCGCCGACCAGGCGCTGAACAAGCTCACCTATATGACGGAAATTGACGTGGTGGGCTACGGAATCTACGAAAAAGACCGCCTGTTGGCTGTGGTGGAATCCAAGAGCGTTGCCGACAAGGTGCTGGATGACGTGGTAAATTACTACCGGACGCCGGATAAAGGAATGCAGCTTCAGAAAATCGGATTTAAGCATCACGTCGAGGTGAAGCCGGTGAACGTCATGCTCACCAGCGTGATGACTCGAAATGAAGCGGAGGACATTCTGGAAAACGGCGGAAAGATGTCCTTGCAGCACATCGTGATGGAAGATGAGGATACCGAGAAGCTGAAGGAAATCTACAGTGCGGACAATCAAGAAATTCGGGTCATCGGTCAGAGCGATTCCAATCGAGACGAGGAAGAAGCGGACACCACGGAAAAGGGCGACAAGAATGTCAGCAAGGGTGAAAAAACAGATGCGGCTACCGCACTGTCTGCCGTTACGGCTTCCATTCGAACACCGGAGTCGGGAGACAAAATCGAAATCGACCGAAAGGTGGAACCGATTACCGTAGAGATGACGGAAGACGGCACCATGTCGGAGGTCATCAAATACAAGACCATCGAAAAGAAGACCAAGGAAATGTACCGAGGCGACCGAGAAGTTACCCAGAAGGGTGTGAACGGAAGACAGATTATCACCGGTACCGTGGTATATCAGAACGGCAAGGAAGTAAAACGAGACATTCGAGACCAGGAAGTGCTCAAGAAGTCTGTGGACAAAGTGGTTCTGGTGGGTACCAACGACAAGCCGAAGTGGTATCCGACCGGTCATTACATTATTCCGGTGAAGAATGAAGTCATTACTTCTTACTTCGGATCCAGATGGGGAAGAATCCACGGCGGACTGGACTTCGGTATGCCGATCGGAACGCCAATCTACGCTTCCGACGGCGGAACCGTCACCCGGGCAAGTTACTTTGCGGGCTACGGTCTGTGCGTAGAGGTGACCCACAACAACGGCACCTTCACCCGGTACGGACACTGCAGTGCTGTGAAGTGCAAGGTGGGCGATAAGGTTGCCCAGGGTCAGAAGATTGCTCTGGTAGGAAATACCGGAAACAGTACCGGACCGCACCTGCACTTTGAGATTCACCCGCACGGCGGCGAATATGTGGATCCATATCCGTATCTGTACGGCAGTAATAAGGGAAATCAGCTGAATAACGAGTAGAGAGGTGTTTTCTGAATGGAAAGAAACCCATACGAGGAGTTCCTCGACCCTTCCGTGGAAGAATTGAATCGGACACGGAAGGATCGGGTGGCTGCCCGAAAGAAACAGAAGAAAGCGCAGAAGCGGGCCAACCGCCGAAAAGCGATGGCCTCCGGAAAGAAGCGGCGACGGAAACCCAACAAAGTGGTTTTGGTTCTGGTGGTTGTAATTGCAATCGGCCTGTTTGCTTCTGTACGGAACATCACCAAGCTTCAATCGGAGAATAAGCGATTGAAGAAGCAGAACCTGAAGCTTTCGGAAAAGCGGGACGACCTAAAAAAAGAATTGAAAAACGTGAACAGCCGGGAATATATTGAGAAGAGGGCCCGGGAGCAGCTTCGGCTGGTGAATCCCGGCGAGATTATTTTTACCTTCCCGGATGAAGACAAGGAATAGAATGAAGAAAATAGCGATAGACGAAGCCATAGTAGTAGAAGGAAGAGACGATGAGATTGCCCTGCTGAAAGCAGTGGATGCGTTGATCATAAAAACCCACGGATTCGGGATTCGGCAGGAAACCTGGACGCTGATGGAGAAGGCCTATCGGGAGAAGGGAATCATCGTATTTACGGATCCGGATTTCTCCGGTGAGGAGATTCGGCGGAAGATTACCGCCCGCTTCCCGGAGGCGAAGCAGGCCTATCTGCCGTTGGAGGAAGCAACTCGGGACGGAGATATCGGGGTGGAAAACGCATCCCCGGAAGCCATCATCCGGGCCCTGCAGAAGGTGCATTCCGGAACGGCGAAGAAGAATACGGAACCCATTACCATGGAGGAACTGGAGCAGATGGGTTTATCGGGCGATGAAGGTTCCGCCGCACGCAGAGAAAAAGCGGCAGCGGTTCTCGGAATCGGCTATGGAAACAGCAAGACATTTCTGAAGAAGGTCAATGCTTTCGGCATTGATCGAGCTGCGCTGTTGGAGGCGCTGAACAAAGAGGGCAGAGTTGAGTAAGAGTAAAAAGAAAAGTACAGGATTTCATCATTCCAAGAAGCTGGGACAGAATTTTCTGACGGACCACGGAGTGGTGGAGGACATTGCCATTGGAAGTCTGGCAGATGAGGATACTTTGGTCATCGAAATCGGCCCGGGGCAGGGCGTGCTGACCGACGAATTGATGAATTACGCCGGTGCGCTGATTGCGGTGGAACTGGATGACCGATTGATTCCGTATTTGAGAACCCGGTTTGCATTGAACGATCGGGTGGAAATCGTTCACGGGGATATTCTGGAAATCGACCTGGAAGAAATGGTTCGGGAAGGAAAGGAGAAGTTCGGTGTCTCCAAGGTGCAGGTGGTGGGAAACCTGCCGTACTACATCACCACTCCGATTATCATGAAGCTTCTGGAATCCGGAATTCCATTTGAAAACATCACCATCATGATGCAGAAGGAAGTGGCGGAGCGGCTGATTGCCGAACCGGGAACCAAGAACACCGGGGCCATCACTTACGGTGTTCAATATCGATGCACCGTGGATAAGATCTGCGACGCCGATCGGAACTGCTTCGATCCGGCGCCGAAGGTGGATTCCGTCGTTCTGCGCTTGAACTTGCGGAAGGAACCGCCGGTCACCCCGGCCAGTGAAAAATTCTTTTTTCAGTGCATCAAGGCCGGTTTCATGATGCGCCGAAAAACATTGTTGAATTCGTTAACCGCACTGAATTCGCTGGATGCGTCCTATCATTTTGGGAAGGAAGGAATTCAGAAGGCTTTGGAGGAATGCGGGATTGACCCGAAACGCCGGGCGGAGAGCCTGACCATGGAGGAATTTTCCGAATTATCCGATGCAATTTGGAGGCAGAGATAGTTGATTAAGAATAAGTTGTTCAAGAAAAATCGTAAAGAGAAAAAGAATCCGGGGAAAATTCTTTCCAAGCTGATTGCGGCGAAGGACAAGATTCAGGCAAAGTTCCGGGAGAAATTCCCGAAGAAAAAGCCGAGATTCCACGATGCGGATATCCATGAGACGCGCTACATCCTTCGGCTGGCAGCGATGTCCTTTCTTATGTATCTCTACATTGAGACTTTTGCAAGAGCCACCGACGGAATTTTCAACGGCGTGATGATGCTTTGGAAGCAGCCGGTGGTGTTCCTGTACAACTGGCTGATTATTTTCTCCACGCTGACACTGACGCTTCTGTTCCGGAAGCGGGGATTCGTCACGCTCCTCATCATGATCATATGGGGCGCCTTGGGTACGGTGAACGGATGCATTCTGATTAAGCGAATGACTCCTTTTACCCTGTACGACATGCAGAACCTGGGCGACGGACTGACCCTGCTCACCACCTACTATTCGAAACTGCAGATTATTCTCGGATTTGCGGCATTGGCAGTCGGCGCTGCAATTATCATATTGTATTACATCAGCAGTTACCGATGGGACAATGTGAATTACAAAAGGAGTTTCGCTGTAGTCTTGGTTTCCGTAGCGGCAGCGATGGGAAGCACCTTCGGCCTAATCCGGCTGGGCACCCTGTCCACCTTCTTCGGTAACTTGAACTATGCGTACACCGACTACGGATTCCCGTACTGCTTCATCAACACGTCCATCAACAAGGGCATTTCCAAGCCGACGGATTATTCCAAGAGCTCCATTCAGAAGATTTTGAAAAAGACGAAGAACGGAACAGATACCACGCCGACGAAGAAAGAGACGGACAATACCAAGCCGAACATCATCGTGCTTCAGATGGAATCCTTCGCTTATGCCCAGGATTTCCACAATATTAAGGTGTCCAACGACCCGACGCCGAATTTCACAAAATTAATGAAAGACTACACTTCCGGTTGGTTTGAGGTGCCGGCCTGCGGTGCAGGTACTGCCAATACGGAATTCGAAGTGCTGACGGGAATCAGTGCGAAGTTCTTCGGTCCGGGAGAATATCCGTACAAGGGTGAGCTCCGGAAGAAAACCCTGGAAAGCATGGCCTACGTATTGAAGAACAACGGTTATTCCACCTATGCGATGCACGATCACCGGGCGCTGTTCTATAACCGAAACGAGGTATATGCGAACCTGGGATTCGACAGCTTCACCTCGGTGGAATACATGAACAACATCGAACTGACGCCAACCGGATGGGCACAGGATAAAACCATGACCGGTGACATCATGGACATCCTGACCAACACGAAAAATCCTTCTTTTATGCATATCATTTCCGTACAGGGACACGGAAGTTACCCGACGGAGCAGGTATTTAAGGATCCGTACACCACGGTAACGGCGGATGACGAAGAGACCAAGTGGAAGTACGAATACTACGTAAACGAAACGCATCAGATGGATACTTTTATCGGAGACCTTCTGAGCAAAATCAAGAAAAGCGGCGAGCCGACCATCGTGCTGATTTACGGCGATCATATTCCGGCGCTGGATGTGAAGAGTGGAGATTATGCAGACGGCAACCTGTATCAGACCCGGTATGTAATCTGGGACAACATCGGACTGTCGGAAAAAGATCGGAAGCTCTACTCGTATCAGGCCGGTGCCAAGCTCCTTCAGGATGCGGGGCTGTCCCACCAGGGTGTGCTCTTCGATTATCAGCAGAGCAATTCCCAGAAGTCGTCTGACTACCTGAGCGACCAGAAGGCACTGGCGTACGACATGCTGTACGGAAAGGATTACGTTTTCGGCGGAAAGAATCCGTACAAGCAGACCAAGATGCGCATGGGATACAAGGATATTGAGATCGATAAGATCGTAAAAATCGGCGACGATTATTACATCAAAGGAAAGAACTTCACGGAGCGAAGCAAGATCAGCATGGATGGGGAGACATTGAAAACCATCTACCTGAGTCCGACCTTGCTGGGACTTCAGGAGAAGATTGATCCGGAGGATGTGGACAAGCTGGAAGTGAGCCAGACGGACAAGAAGGACGATACCATTCTGTCCACCATCACCTCCCAGGAAGAGTTATAGTTTGCAGTAAAAGGATTATCATGAGAGAAAATAACACAGAAGAAAAAGAAATATCGCAGGAGACGTCCGCAGGGAATAGCGAGAATCGTGATGCAGGGGAGAAAACCTACAGTCCGGAAGAACGACCGGAGATGGAGGGAATTCTGGAAATCGCAGAAGGGGGCTTCGGCTTCCTTCGGTTCAACAATTTCCTGTCCTCAGAGAAGGACATCTACGTGTCGCCAACCCAAATTCGGCGCTTCGGCCTTCGGACCGGAGACAAGATTCGGGGAATTACCCGTCTGCCGAATGAAGGGGAACGGAACGGTGCCCTGCTGTACGTGCTGACGGTAAACGGAAATCGCCCGGTGAACACCAGACGGCGTCCCCACTTCGATCAGCTGACGCCGATATTCCCGAACGAGCGGATTTCGCTGGAGGATTCCAGCATCGAGATTTCCACCCGGATTATCGATTTGGTGGCTCCGATCGGAAAAGGACAGAGAGCACTGATTGTGGCACAGCCAAAGGCGGGAAAAACCGTGCTCCTGAAGAAGATTGCTCAGACCATCGAAAAGAAATATCCGAAGATGGAGCAGATTGTGCTTCTGGTGGACGAACGGCCGGAGGAAGTAACGGATATGAAGGAATCTCTGGAGCGTTCCGAGGTCATCTATTCCACCTTCGATGAGTTGCCGGCCCATCACATCAAGGTGGCGGAGATGGTCATCCAGAGAGCGAAGCGATTGGCGGAGGAAGGTCAGGATGTGGTAATCTTGCTGGACAGCATCACCCGACTGGCAAGAGCCTATAACATGGAAGTACCGTCCTCCGGAAGAACGCTTTCCGGTGGACTGGATCCGGGAGCGCTGCATCCGCCGAAGAAATTTTTCGGTGCGGCTCGAAACATCAAAGAGGGCGGAAGCATCACCATCCTGGCGACCGCACTGGTGGAAACGGGAAGCCGGATGGACGATGTCATCTACGAGGAGTTCAAGGGTACCGGCAACATGGAACTTCACCTGGATCGAAAGCTGAGTGAGCGAAGAATTTTCCCGGCTATCGATTTGTACAAATCCGGAACGCGGCGGGAGGATCTGCTGCTGACACCGGAGGAGTTCACTGCCATGTACATGATTCGTCGGGAAATGTCCAACGGCAGCGTGGCGGAGATTACGGAAGATATCATCGACGATATGACCCACACGAAGAACAATCACGACTTCGTAGAGCTGGTTACCCGGAAACTGTACCGATAAATTCTTCAAGAAATAGGAAAGAGAAGCACAACAATTGGACTATAAGAAGATATTCATTAAAGAAGCCTGCCCTACATCCATCGGAGGACAGGCGATTATGGAAGGCGTTATGATGCGGGGGGCAGATCGCACGGCGATTGCCATGCGGCTTCCCGGAGATGAAATCTATCTGCGGACAAAGAAGCTGAAGCCGGCGGGAAAGCTTCGGAAAATTCCGATTCTCCGGGGCATAATTTCCTTCGCGGATTCCCTGTTTACGGGAATGGGCACCTTGATGGAATCGGCGGACATTCTGGAAGAGAACTTCCCGGAAGAGGATTGGGGAGAACCCTCGGCGCTGGAACAGAAAATCAACAACCGCTTCGGGGAGAAGGCAGCATGGAATGCGATGCTGTTCCTTTCGGTACTCTTTGCGGTGGTACTCTCCATCGGTATTTTCGTCATCTTTCCCACCATTGCCATCAACTGGCTGGGGAAGTGGATTTCCAACAGCATCGTGTTGAATCTGTGCGAAGGAATATTTCGAATTATATTGTTCGTTCTGTACATCTATTTGATATCGCGGATGAAAGACATCCAGACCCTGTTTCAATACCACGGGTCGGAACACAAAACCATCCACTGCTTCGAAAACGGCCTGGAACTGACGCCGGCCAATGCCCAACAGTTCTACACGCTGCATCCTCGCTGCGGAACCAGCTTCCTGATTTTCGTCATGATTATCAGTCTGCTGTTGTTCTCATTCTTGGGGTGGCCTAACGTGTGGATGCGCATCGCCTCTCGAATCCTTCTGATTCCGGTCATTGCGGGACTGAGCTATGAGGTGCTGCGGCTGGCGGGAAAGAGCGACAACGTCGTAGTTCGGGTGCTGAGCTATCCGGGCTTGATGATGCAGAAGCTCACCACAAAGGAGCCGACGGATCACCAGTTGGAAATCGCCATCGTGGCCCTGAAGGCGGTGCTGGTGGATGCCGATGCGCCGGTAATCGACGGTGTGGTGGATACGGATGCCAAACTGATTGTGAAGGAAAACGAGGAATCGAAAGAATCGGAAGGGTCAGATGAGCCGGAAACGAACGACGTGCCTGAAAAAGAAGAGGACAACGAAACCTACGTTCCCGGAATTCGGTATGATTCCGACGATGCTACGCTGGGGAATCTGCTGCACTGGGGCAAGAGCTGTCTCTCCATGGTGGAGAACGGCGCCAACGAAGCGCAGGAAATTCTACAGTATATTCTGGGATATACCCGGACGGATTTGATTCTGCGGGACAAAGAGGTGCTGCGGGAGGATGACCGGAAGGAGTACGAGCGGCGCATCGAGATGCGGCTCAGCGGGACTCCGCTGCAGTACATCACCGGCGTGCAGGAATTTATGGGATTGATGTTCCGGGTGAACCCGGACGTGCTGATTCCAAGGCTGGATACCGAGGTGCTGGTGGATCAGGCTATCGGAATTCTGAAGGCGAAGGAATGGGAGAATCCTTTTATTCTGGATATGTGCACCGGAAGCGGTGCCATTGGCGTGACCATGGCCCATGAATTTCCGGATGCGGAAGTGACGATGACGGATGTGAGCCCGAAGGCGCTGAGTACGGCAATGGGGAATGCGCAGATCAACGATGTGTTCTCCCGGTGTATTTTCCTACAGGGAGATATGTTCGATGCGATTCCGGAGCAGAAGCGCTTCGATATGATTCTCAGCAATCCGCCGTATATTGAAAGCGATGTCATCGAGACGTTGTCCACGGAGGTGAAGGACCATGAGCCGAGACTGGCGCTGGACGGCGGAGCGGACGGATTGACGTTCTACCGCATCCTGGCGGAAAATGCGGAGAAGCATCTGGCGGACGGTGGATACCTGATGATGGAAATCGGCTGCGATCAGGGCGAGGCGGTTCGTCAATTATTGGAAGAAAATGAAAATTACAGCACGGCAGTGGTGCTGCAGGATCTAAATCATTTGGATCGAATTGTGATAGCGGAAAGGAAGGGACGAGAATGAATCTAGCAGTTATTTTTGGGGGAAAATCTGATGAGCATGAGGTGTCCAGAAACTCGGCGGTCAATGTGCTGACGGCTTTGGAGGAGAGCGGCCACGATGTACTGGTGGTCGGAATTACCAAGGCGGGACGCTGGTACGCGACCAAGGCTTCCCATGAAGAAATCGCCAATGGGGATTGGGAAAAAAGAACGGATAACCGTCAGGCGGTCATTCCGGCGGACCCGGTAGCTCACGGTTTCCTGATTTTTGACGAAGCCGACCACGCTGAGCTTCACCGAATCGACTGCATCATTCCGGTGCTCCACGGCGACCACGGAGAGGACGGAGATATTCAGGGCCTGTTCGAGCTGGCGGAGATTCCGTACTGCGGACCGGGCGTTCGTGCATCGGCCAATGCCATGGACAAATCCGTGACCAAGAAGCTAGCCGCGGTGACCGGTGTGGATATGGCCAAGTATTGTGTACTGAAGAAATATGAATACGACAAGAATCCGGAGGAACAGATTGCCCGCGCTCTGGCAGTGGACGACGGAAACTTCCCGCTTTTCGTAAAACCTTCTTCTGCCGGATCCTCTGTGGGTGCCCACAAGGTGAAGAAGGCGGAAGACCTTCGCCCGGCCATTGAGGATGCGTTCCTGTATGACGACAAGGTTCTGGTGGAAGAGATGATTGCCGGCCGGGAAATCGAGGTGGCACTTCTGGGCAACGAGGAGCCGAAGGCTTCCTGCGTGGGAGAGATTCTGTCCGCCGACGAATTCTACGATTACGATGCGAAGTACAACAATCCGGAATCCCGGACACGGGTCATCGACGATCTTCCGGAGGAAACCCTGAATCAGGTTCGGAACTACGCGGTGGAGATTTTCAAAGCACTGGACTGCAGAGGCCTGTCCCGCTGCGATTTCTTCTACAGCAACGACGGAAGAATCGTGTTCAACGAGATCAACACCCTTCCGGGCTTCACCAACATCAGCATGTATCCGCAGCTCTGGGCAGCCATGGGCAAACCGGCACCGCAGCTGCTGGAGGAATTGATTCAGCTGGCTTTGGAAGAGCATCAGTGGAACTAATAAAAAAAGAGCACGCAAACCCGCAGTTGTCCGACGCGGCGCTGCGTGCTTTTGCATAGATATATCGTTTTCATTGCATAAAATGGGGGATGCAAGATGGGAGTAAATAGAAGATTTGTGGATTTGCACATGCATTCCACGGCGTCCGACGGAACGACGCCGCCGGAAAAGCTGATTGAAATTGCCCGGGCGGAAGTGACCCTAGGTCTGTCGGAGGGGTGGATTTCAGAAGAACCGCAGGAATACATTATGGCTCTGACGGACCACGACACGCTGGCGGGAATTCCGGCATTGGAGAAAGCGGCACGGGAATTCGAAAACGTACGAATCATTCCCGGTGTAGAGATTTCCTCGGATTACCAAGGACATGAAATTCACATCCTAGGTTACAATGTGGATTCGGAGAATGATGAACTGCAGTCCGGACTGGAATATTACCGAGGCGAACGGCAGCGCAGGAACTGGCGGATTCTGGGGAAATTTCGAGATATGGGAATTTCGATTCCGGAAGAGGAGCTGAGCACGCGGGAAAACGAAGCGGTGGGCAGGCCCCACATTGCTCGGTGGCTGGTTCGGCACCGTTATGCCGCATCCATTCGGGATGCTTTTGACCGATTCCTGAATCCGGGAGAGCCCTGCTACGTTAACCGGGAGAAGGCGCCGGCGAAGGAGTGCATACAGCTGATTCGAAACGCCGGCGGTATTCCGGTATTAGCCCACCCGGTGCGGTATCGCTTCCTGAGCCATCCGGAACTGGAGACAATGATTCGCCGGTTCACGGAAGATGGTCTGCAAGGGGTAGAGACTTACTACACGGAAAACCGACCGGCGGATACTCGGTACCTGGAAGCGCTGTCCGAAAAGTACCGTCTGATTCGCACCGGCGGTTCGGATTACCACGGCAAGAATAAGCCGAATCACCATATGGGCTACGGCCATGGAAACTTGGGGGAAACTATGGAGCGGATTCAGGTGAAAGCAGTTTTTAATAAAAGTCAGTGCGATTAAACGGAGTCATAAGGAAAGTAATGAATGAATTAATTATTGAGACAATTCATAAATATGAAAAACCGGGAGATTTTACACATGCGGAGGTTACTGACGAAATGATTGCAAACGCCGAGGCAATTCTAAATATTAAACTTCCCGAACAGTATATCACTTTTTTAAAAATGTATGGTCATGGTGGTATTGGCGGTCTGGAAGTGATGGGATTTGGTTTAACCGGTCGTATGATTTTTGTTGATGCTACATTGGACTATCGAGAAGATGATTTACCGGAAAATCTGGTTGTTATTGAAAATGTAGATGAATGGTTGACATGCATTGATTGTGATACCGGAAAAATTGTATCCTGGGATTTCAGCGGGTATATAAAAGAAGATTTTGACGATTTTGATGAGTATCTAATTAGTCAAATGAATGACGTTATAGAAAATATGTAGTTCAAGTATAATGGCGCTATTCTAGGAGTATGAAATCTCATGCACCTAGAATAATGAAGGCGATTCACGCCTTTTCAAAGGGCATGTTTATGTCAATCATACCTATTAATATCTCCATCATTTCAAGTAAAATGATGGAGATATTTTTATTTTGATGGAGATTCAGGAACAGAAAAAACTGAAGTACCCTTAATTCAGATTACAGTTCCACCATTCGCTTCTTCAGCACCGGATGCATCTTGTACGGAGCCAGTTCCTTCATGGGTTCGATGACGAAAGAGCGGTTGTGCATGTCCACGTGGGGGATACACAGATCGTCGTCGGACATCACCAGGTCATCGTAGAAGATGATGTCCAGATCCAGAGTTCTCGGGCCCCAATGAATGATTCGCTCCCGTCCGGCTTCCGCCTCGATGCGGTGAAGCTCATCCAGAAGTTCGTGTGGGGTGAGCAGGGTGGTGATTCGAGCGGCGCCGTTCAGGAAGGACGGCTGGTCCGTTACGCCGTACGGTTCCGTCTCGATCAAGGTAGAAACCGCTTCCACCTGAATGCCGGCCGTGGCATCCATTTTGGCCACCGCATCTTCAATCAGCGCCCGGGAGTCGCCCAGGTTGGAACCCAGTGCGACGAACACCTCGTGGCGTCTGCGTTCGCAGCTCACCGCAACGGTGCGGAGAGGCAGGCCCACCGGCGCCCAGGGTTTACTGATTTCAATCCACACGCCGCGGATGCGTTCATCCATCTCCAGCACGGCTTTGGCAACGTGCTCGGCGCAGGCTTCAATCAGGTTAAAAGTATTCTCGGTCATGACCTGCTTAATCCGCTGGGAGACTTCCGCGTAGTTGACGGAATCCTCGATGCGGTCGGAAAGACCGGCCGGCCGGATGTCCACCTCCATCTCGCAGGATACGAGGAACTTCTGTCCCAGAACGTTCTCCTCCGGGAGCACCCCGTGATTGGCGAAAATCTCCAGCCCTTCGATTCGAATAGTATCTTTTCTGTGCATTTTATTTTACCCCGTTAATCGCTTCCATCATCTTGATGGCTCTTACATTCTTTTCCACATCGTGTACCCGAACGAAACCGCAGTGGGTCTGCGCGGCGAGAACCGTGGTCACCAGCGTTCCTTCCTCCCGCTGATCCTTCGGCAGATCTAGCGTCAGGCCGATGACGGATTTTCTGGAGGTGCCCAGCAGAATCGGATACTCCAGCCGGGTGAACTCATCCAGATGCTTCAGGATGGTGAGGTTCTCCTCATAGCTCTTGGCAAAACCCACGCCCGGATCCAGGATGATGGCATCCTTCCGTACGCCGGCCTGCAGCGCAATCCGGGCGCTCTTGGTCAGGTCGCCGATCACATCCGTCACCAGATTCTCATATACCGGAACCTCGCGGTTGTGGGAGAGGCAGCACGCCGCATCGTATTTTGCGGTCACCGCAGCAATCTTCTCGTCGTACAGGAACCCCCAGATATCGTTTACCAGATCGGCACCGGCGGAAAGAGCCGCATCTGCCACGGTGCTTTTGTAGGTATCGATGGAAATCGGAAGGTCAATTTCCTTTTTCAGTGCTTCGATCACCGGAACCACTCGTTGAATTTCCTCTTCATCGCTGATCTGAGTGTATCCCGGACGGGTGGATTCGCCGCCCACGTCGATGATAGCCGCACCTTCTTCTTTCATTTTCTCCGCATGGGCGAGGGCGCGGTCCAGGTTGTTCCAACAGCCGCCGTCGGAGAAGGAATCCGGTGTCACGTTGAGGATTCCCATTACATAAGTTCTATTCTTAAGATCAAATTCTTTGTTTCCGATAATCATTTTTCTATCCCTTCGTTCTTAACTTTCCATTTGCACGTATCTGCAGCCTTGCAGCGAAAACACATTCGGGAAGCCTTGTCCGAACGGTGGAGTAGGGCGCCCAGCCCCGAGCCTCCTTCTTCCCCGTGACCTCGAATGGCCTCCTGAATCAATCTGATTTCCGGTTCCGAATATCCGCAGTCCCGAAGAATTCTTTCCGCTATTATCGCACCGGCTTCATCGTGGGAACCGACCCCTCGGTACTCGGCGACCCGTCCGATATCGTGGAGGAGTGCGGCGGCATAGAGGATGCTTTTGTCGTAATCCAATCCGTCTTCCAGCACCTGAATGTAGGAAATCCGCGCCACGTCCAGCAGGTGTTCCAGCCCGTGCCGGCAGTAAATGCGGTCCGCCTCCAGCGCCTCGATCTCGTCCAGCAGCCGATTAAATTCTTCGTTCCGTATAATTCGATTATATCTGTCGCCCATAGCTTCGTCCTAACGGATGCTCAGCAGGTTGAAAAAACTATTTTGCAGGCTGTCGTTCCCGGAGAACACGCCGCGGGTCACCACGTTCACCGTCTTCGTGCCCGGCTTTTTCACGCCCCGCATGGTCATGCACAGGTGCTCCGCCTCGCACACTACCATCACGCCCGCCGGCTCCAGGCAATCCATAATCGCATCCGCAATCTGCGCCGTCATGCGTTCCTGCAGCTGCAGCCTTCTGGCATATACCTCCACGGTTCGGGCCAGCTTGGACAGCCCCACAACCTCGCCCTTCGGAATGTAGGCGATGTGCACCTTCCCGAAGAACGGCAGCATATGATGCTCGCACATGGAATAGAAATGAATATCCCTTTCCACCACCATCTCGTCGCTGTCAACTGTGAAAACCTTCGACAGATGCTCCTTGGCATCCACCGTCATTCCGCCGCAAATCTCCTCGTACATCTTCGCAATTCGATCCGGCGTCTCCACCAGCCCCTCCCGAGAAGGGTCCTCCCCGATTCCTTCGAGTAGCATAACAACTGCTTTTTTAATTTTTTCTGTATCCACTTCCGTGCTCCTCTCTTCATTCACAGTTTTCGCAATAATTTCCTAAAAATAAAATTTCTCAATCCCATCCTTAGCCGATCCAAGCAGGGAGAGCGAGCCGGTCACCAGTACCGCGTCGCTTGTCGCTTCTTTTATGGCGGTCTCAATAGAATCCGATACGTCCGATTTCACACCCACCTTCTCGTACACTGCGGCCAGTTCCTCCTTCGGAAGGCTGCGTCCGCCGTCCGGCAGGTCGATGCAGATCGCATGGTTCAGCACGCTGCTGAGAATTGCGGCGATTTTCGAATATTCCTTGTCCCTAAAAACACCGGTAACGGCGGTGAATTTCGTGCCCGGCCAGCATTCCCGGAGCGTTTCCGCCAGGCATTCCGCCGCCGCTTCGTTGTGGGCGCCGTCCAGAATCCAGATTTTGGAGTCCTTTCGGATGATTTCCAGCCGGCCCGGCCAGCGGGTGGCCGCAAGGCCGTTTCGAATGTTCTCCTCCGTGATTGCCGCGCCGGTTTGCTGAAGGGCAGAGGCAACCTCAATGGCCACCGCCGCATTTCGGAGCTGATGACGTCCCAGTAATGTGATGAAATATTCTCTTCCTTTATATAGGAAGGTCTGCCCCTCCGGCGAATTTTCTTCTCGGATGCATTCCGCGGTATGGGTGATACGGCAGCCCATGTTTTTGACCGCCTCTTCCAGAACATCCATGGCCTCCGGATCCTGAGGCCCGGTCACCACAGCAGCCCCCGGCTTGATGATGCCGCTCTTGCAGGTGGCGATCTCCCGAAGGGTGCTTCCCAGGATGCCGATGTGATCCATGCTGATGGACGCAAAGGCGCATACCAGCGGACTCTTAATGACATTGGTGGAATCCAGGTCCCCGCCCATGCCGGTTTCCAGCATCACGTAGTCGCAGCTTCGCTCCTTGAAATATTCAAAGGCGATGGCAGTCTCCAGTTCGAAAACCGTGGGATGGTTCAGGCCTTTGGCCGTCATTCGGTCCGCCGCATCCTTTACTTTCTGTACCAGTTCCGGAAATTCCGACTCTGCCATCCATTCGCCGTCAATTTGAAAGCGTTCCAGATAGCCGAAGACGGAAGGGGAGCAGTAGCAGCCCACTCGGTATCCGGCATCCATGAGTATGTTTTTAGTGTAGGAAAGGATGGACCCCTTTCCGTTGGTGCCCGCAATGTGGACAATTCGAAGATCGTCCTGCGGGTTATCCAGCTCCTCCATAAGCACTCGTATGGAGTCCAGGCCCAGGATAATCCCGGACGCGGACACGTTATCCAGGTATTCCCTGGCTTCGATATAATTCACTTTTCCACTCCTCGCTGTGTATATCTGTCTTTTTGAAAGCCCCAACCGCTTGAAAAACAGGGCTCATTTCAAAAACCATAACCTTTAAAATAATATCATAGAACCATTGGAATTTAAACATAAACGGGGAAACAAATGAGAAAATGTGATGGTTTGATAACCGATGAAAAATATCCTTGCAAAGTGAAAAACCCCTTGGTAGACTTCAAAGGAAGAAACAAAAAGAGAGGACATTATAGGTAATGATTGGTTTTATTCTAGGTATTGTGGTAGGCTGCGCCCAGCCCATCATGACGAGTCTGAACACGAAGCTCAGCCAGCGTCTGCGGTCGCCGCTTCTGCCGAGTTGTACGACATTCATACTGGCGATGATTCTCACCGGCTGCGTTCTGTTGGTGCTTCAGGGCAATCTGTACATTCCCCTGGGGACAATTGCCAAGGAACCTTGGTGGATTTGGACGGGCGGGATCTGCGGAGATATCATCGTCATCTTCAGCATTTTGTGCCTGCCGAAGCTGGGAAGCGTAGAGACTGTGGTTTTCCTGGTGCTGGGACAAATTGTATCCGGACTGTACATCGACCATTTCGGTGTGTTTGAATCTGCGGTAATCCCTATGACCCTCCTGAGAGCGGTGGGGGCGGTCCTTGTTTTTGCCAGCGTGGTAGCGGTTTCCGGAAACATCAAATCGGACGCACCGGAGAAAGCCAAGGGCGTGAACTTCTACCGATTCCTGGACTTCATCGCGGGCGTGGCCTGTTCCGTGCAGATTGCGGTGAACGGACGATTGGGCATCGTGGCGGGACTCAGCTTCCGAGCCACCATCATCTCCATGATTATGGGATTGCTGGGGGCACTGGCGGTGATTCTCGTCCTCCGGCTGACCAAGGGTCCGGGCAGCATCATCGATCCGAGCCTCCCGAAAATCAAGGGACATTGGTGGATGTGGACCGGCGGACTGTGTTCTTTTACCATTGTGGGCGGAAACGTCATCCTGCAGCTGCTCATGGGCACGGGACTGGCGACCATCCTCAATATTTTGGGGCAGACACTCGCCGGCGTGGTGATCGATGCCACCGGATTCCTGGGGATTCCGAAGAAGCCGGTGACCCCGCGCAAAATCATCGGACTGGCGGTCATGGTTGCGGGCACGGCATTGATCAGTTATTTTTAGTTTCGTAAAAGGAGGTTGTCATGAAGATGAAGGTTGCGGTGCTGCAGACCAAAGTGTTTGCGGACAAGAACGAGAATCTGGAGCAGGTGAAAGCGCTGATGGCGCGGGAGGATGTGGCCGCTTGTGACCTGGTGACCCTTCCGGAAATGTGGAACTGTCCGTATCAGACGGAGAACTTCCCCATCTATGCGGAGAGAGAGGACAGCGAGTTCGTCCGGGCCCTCGCGGAACTGGCCAAGAAGCACCACGTGTATTTCCAGGCGGGGTCGATTCCGGAGGTGGACGATGCCGGACACGTGTACAACACCGCCTATACGTTTGACCGGGAGGGAACGCGCATCGGAAAATATCGGAAGGTGCATCTCTTTGATATTTTCGTAAAAGGAGGGCAGGTGTTCAAGGAGTCCGACACCCTGACGGCGGGGGATGCCTTCCAAGTATTCGATACGGAATTTGGAAAAATGGGCGTGAATATCTGTTTCGACATCCGTTTCCCGGAAAGTGCGCGAATCCCAACCCTCAACGGGGCGCGAATCCTCATGAATCCGGGGGCCTTTAACATGACTACCGGACCGGCCCACTGGGAGCTGGCCTTCCGTCAGCGGGCGGTGGAGAACCAGGTGTACATAATCGGGGCGGCGCCGGCCCGGGATCCGGAGGCGGGGTACACCTCCTGGGGCCATTCCATCATCACGGATCCGTGGGGACACGTGGTGGTGCAGTTGGACGAGAAGGAAGGCGTGGCCATCGCCGAGCTGGATCTGGATGAGATCGACCGCACCCGAGAAAACCTGCCGTTCCTGAGCGCCAGGAGAACGGACCTGTACCGGCTGGAGGAAGTGTAGATCGGAGTGCAGAGTGAATAGCGATGAAAAGAGCCCCGGGCAAATCGCTCGGGGCTCTCTTAATTCACTTTGCATTATGCTTTCCAAAGTCCGTGCAAGTTGCAGTACGCGTATACCGCAACGACGGAATCGTCCTCCGTCAGCGCGAATTCCAGCGTCGGCTTGTCGCCCGGCTGAAGGGTTTTCCGCTGAGCCCCTTTCTCCGTTTCCACGGCAATCCATTCGATATAGTGATTTTCTACCATTGGATGTTCCACTGAACCGACAGTTACCTTCACCTTGTTTCCATCAACCACATAGGAAGGCACGTGCTTTTCCGCTGCGCCGTCCGAAGTTCCCGGAATCAGTTCCGTCATCTTCTGTCCGCAGCATACCATCGGAACACCGCTATCGCGGATCATGCCAATCAAATTGCCGCAGTGTTCACATACTAAGAATTTCATTTGCTTTACCTCCTTTGATTAATTTCCCATCGTTACCGATGCATTTGCAGAACCATGTGCCAATGGGGCATATGGTTCATATATAATATCACGTTTTCGGAGAGAATTCTCATTTTTAGAGAAAATAGATTATCCACTTTTTTCGCCACGCCAACACCGGCGCCTTTTCCTCGGCGCGCGGCTGTCCATGTTGGCGTTGGCCTCACTGCAAAGCCTTTGTCTTTCGCCACGCCACGCCAACACCGGAGCCTTTTCCTCGGCGCGCCCTCCACGAGCCCGGCCTCCGCGCCGTCGGTTTTATATACTGTTTTGTACAGAATATTATGCTGTATTTAATTAGATACTTTAAATATATTCATAAAATATAATAAAAGGTAAAGCTACATGGTATAATGTCATAAAAATAACGTGCACCCGAACATGGAAAACTGTGCAAACCAACAAAGGAGGAAAGGGTATGCTAGACGCACAATATTATGAGAAGACAGATGAAATCATCGCCAACCATACAAGAGAAGAACGTTCACTGATTCCGATTATTCAGGATATTCAGGAAGAATATCGGTATCTTCCGCCGGAGCTGCTGACGTATGTGGCGAAGGAGATTGGAATTACCGAAGCCAAGGCATTCAGTGTGGCCAGCTTCTACGAGAATTTTTCCTTTGAGCCAAAAGGAAAATACGTAATCAAGGTCTGTGACGGGACGGCCTGTCACGTGCGGAAGTCCATTCCGATTCTGAATGCGCTGAACAAAGAATTGGGACTGAACGAGCATAAACATACCTCGGACGATATGCTTTTCACCGTAGAAACGGTTTCCTGCCTGGGCGCCTGCGGACTGGCGCCGGCGATTACCGTGAACGATGAAGTGCACCCGAAGATGTCGCCGGAGAAAGCAATGGATCTGCTGGAAGAACTGAGAGGTGAATAGGATGAAGCTTGAAAACAGAACGGAACTGAAAGAGTATCGGGCGGAATGTCAGAAGAAGCAAAGCGCCGACTGCAGGGTGCTGGTGTGCGGCGGAACCGGATGCCTGGCCAGCGGATCCGATAAAATCTACGAAAAGCTCAAGGAGCTGACCAAAGAAAATGCCGGTGTCGAAGTAAAAATCGGGGAAGAGATTGCCCATGCCGGTACCGAGTACGTGCATACAACGGTGATGAAGAGCGGTTGCCACGGTTTCTGCGAAATGGGCCCGTTGGTACGAATCGAGCCGTACAATTATTTATACATCAAAGTAAAGCTGGAAGACTGTGAAGAAATCTACCGGGAGACCGTTCTGGGAGGAAGACCGATTGAGCGCCTGATGTACAAGATGGACGGCGTAACCTATCCGTCCCAGGAAGAGATTCCGTTCTATGCAAAGCAGACGAGACTGGTGCTGAAGCATTGCGGACACATCGATGCGGAGCATATCGAAGGCGCTTTGGCCGTGGGCGGATACAAAGGAATCGAAAAAGCTATTTTTGAAATGACGCCGGAAGCGGTCATTCAGTGCATTTACGATTCCAAGTTGCGGGGCCGCGGCGGTGCAGGCTTCCAGACCGGAAAGAAATGGAAGCAGGTGGCATCCCAGGAAGAAAAGATTCGCTACGTGGTATGTAACGGTGATGAAGGCGATCCGGGTGCATTTATGGATCGAAGCATCATGGAAGGCGACCCGCACCGCATGATCGAAGGCATGATGATTGCGGCATACGCGGTTCAGGCACAGGAAGGATATATCTACGTGCGTGCAGAATATCCGCTGGCCATCGAAAGACTGAAGACCGCCATTCAACAGGCAGAGGCGATTGGGCTGCTGGGCGACAATATTCTGGGAACGGATTTCAGCTTCCACCTCCACATCAATCGAGGCGCCGGTGCTTTCGTATGCGGCGAAGGAAGTGCTCTGACCGCATCCATTGAAGGTCGGAGAGGCATGCCGAGGGTCAAGCCGCCGCGTACCGTTGCACAGGGACTTTGGGCAAAACCGACGGTCCTGAACAACGTGGAAACCTACGCCAATGTACCGATGATTTTACTGAACGGTGCGGATTGGTACAGGGGAATCGGTACGCCGGACAGCCCAGGCACCAAGGCGTTTGCCCTGACCGGCAACGTAAGAAACACGGGCCTCATCGAAGTTCCGATGGGAATTACGCTGCGGGAAGTCATTTACGACATTGGCGGCGGATTGCAGAACGATAAAGAATTCAAGGCCGTACAGATTGGCGGACCGTCCGGCGGCTGTCTGACAAAGGATCAGCTGGACAGCAAAATGGATTTCGATTCCCTGGCAAAGATCGGTGCCATGATCGGATCCGGCGGCCTTGTTATCATGGACGAGGACACCTGCATGGTAGAGGTTGCACGATTCTTCATGAGCTTCACTCAAAGAGAGAGCTGCGGAAAGTGCGTGCCGTGCCGAGAAGGAACGAAGCGAATGCTGGAAATCCTGGAACGAATTGTTGCGGGAAAAGGAAAGCCGTCGGATATGGACGAACTCCGGGAGCTGGCGGACATGATTGAATGCACCGCCCTTTGCGGACTGGGCAAGAGCGCACCGAAGCCGGTCATCAGTACCATGAATGCATTTGAAGACGAGTATCTGGAACACATCAACGAGAAAAAATGCAGAACGGGAATCTGCTCCAACTTGCGGAGATTCCGAATTGATCCGGAGAAATGCAAGGGATGCTCGAAGTGCGCACGGAACTGTCCGGCAGGCGCAATTGAAGGCGAGCTGAAATCGCCGTATCACATCAATCAGGAAAAATGTATCAAGTGCGGTGCTTGTATGGAACAATGTCCGTTCAAGGCCATTCATATCGAAAAGTAGGAGGGACGATTATGGGATATATGACAATTGATGGGAGAACGGTAGAATTTACCGATGAGCCGAATGTGCTCGCCGTCATTCGCAAGGCAGGCATCGATATACCAACACTTTGCTATCATTCGGAGCTGTCCGTGTACGGCGCCTGTCGTCTGTGCACGGTGGAAAATGAGCGAGGAAAGACCTTCGCCTCCTGCTCCGAGCCGCCGAGAGACGGAATGATCGTCTACACCAATACGCCGCGCCTGATGAAGTATCGGAAGCTCATCCTGGAGCTTTTGCTGGCAGCGCATTGCAGAGACTGTACCACCTGCATCAAGAGCGGCGAGTGTCAGCTGCAGGCACTGGCGCACCGCATGGGCGTGGAGACCATTCGATTTGAAAATACCAAAGAGCAGCATCCGTTGGATTTCAGTTCTCCGTCCATCGTGCGGGATCCGAATAAGTGCATTCTCTGCGGAGACTGCGTCCGCATGTGCGACAACGTGCAGTCAGTGAACGCCATCGACTTTGCGTATCGGGGCACCCGGGCGCTGGTAACACCTGCTTTTAACAAGAAAATTGCTGAGACAGACTGCGTCAACTGCGGACAGTGCCGCGTGGTATGTCCCACCGGCGCCATCAGTATTCACACGAATACGGACACCGTTTGGGATCTTCTGGCGGATAAAAACACGAAGGTCGTGGCGCAGATTGCTCCGGCAGTACGCGTTGCGGTAGGAGATCGGTTCGGTCTGCCAAAGGGTGAAAACGTGATGGGCAAACTGGTAAACGTGCTGCACCGGCTGGGCTTCGATGAAGTATATGATACCTCCTACGGTGCAGACCTGACGGTCATCGAGGAATCCGAAGAGCTGTTGAACCGTCTGGAAGCCGGCGAGAACCTTCCGCTGTTCACCTCCTGCTGTCCGGCATGGGTGAAATTCTGCGAGGAACGTTATCCGGACCTGGCAAAGAATCTGTCCACTTGCCGCTCGCCGCAGCAGATGTTCGGCGCGGTAGTGCGGGAATACTATAAGGATCCGGAGAAGAGCGGCGGCAAGAGAATCGTTTCGGTTTCCATCATGCCGTGTACCGCTAAAAAAGAAGAAATTCTGAGACCGGAGTCCACCACCAACGGAAAACAGGATATCGATTATGTTCTGACCACAACGGAACTGATCGGCATGATTCGAAAAGCCGGAATCCGTTTCGAAGATTTGGAGATTGAGGCAACGGATATGCCGTTCGGCATCGGATCCGGAGCCGGCGTCATCTTCGGTGTTACCGGCGGTGTGACGGAAGCGGTTCTGAGACGCCTCCGGGAAGGCCACAACCGTGCGGATATGGAGAAGATTAAATTCAGCGGCGTTCGCGGCGAAGACGGACTCAAAGAAGTGGCGTTCGATTACAACGGACGCACCATCCGTGCCGCGGTTGTAAACGGTCTGGGCAATGCGAACAGCCTGATGAAGAGAATTCAGAGCGGCGAAGTGCAGTACGATTTCGTGGAAGTCATGGCCTGCCGACGAGGATGCATCATGGGCGGCGGACAGCCGGTACCGGTGGATCCGGAAAGCCGAATTGCGAGAAGCAAGGGCATCTACAACACGGACATCAACACGCAGATCAAGAAGTCCAATGAGAACCCGTTGGTTCAGTCGCTGTACGACGGCCTGCTGAAGGGAAAGACCCACGAACTGCTGCACCGAAATTTTGAAGCGGCAGAGAAATAAGCGAGCTTTAGTAAAATGATGTAGATAGCGAAAATCCCCACCTTGACGGATACTCCGATGGGTGGGGATTTTGCTCATTTCATAATATCCACAATCGCTTGAATCAGCGTGCCGCGAAGGCCGTTTGTCTCCAGCGTGGCCACGCCCTTGATGGTGGCACCGCCTGGGGAGCAGACGCCGTCCTTCAGTGCGGCCGGATGGGAGCCGGTCTCCATGGCATAGGCCGCAGAACCCTCCATCATCTTTTCTACCAGACGGTATGCGGTGGCCCGAGGCATTCCGTGGAGAACCGCTGCATCGGCCAAAGACTCGATGACGATGTCCATAAAGGCCGGCGTGCTTCCCGCCACGATGCCGCCCAGGTCCAGCAGCTCCGGCGGCAGCAGTTCAATCAGGGCAATACTGCCGAACAGTGCGCTGAAAATCTCCAGCTGTTCTTCCGTCAGAGAATGATCGTTGGAACATACCAGGACGCCCTTGCCTACCTCAATCGGTGTGTTCGGCACCACGCAGATTACGTGACAGCCCTCCGGAAGAAGTTCCATATAGCGATGATGGGAAACCCCGTAGGCGATGGAAACGATGATTTTGCCCGGGAGCAGATCCCGCACTTCCCGGAGAACGTTCTCCACCTGCGTCGGAATGACGCCCACGATCACGATGTCGGAATTCTTCACCACCTCAGCGGTAGTCCCCGGGTGGATGCCCAACGCCGCGCAGTTGATCTCCAGCCGCGCCCGGTTCCGCGCGCTGGCGGTAATCCGGGTCGGATCGATTCCGCCATAGGAAATAAAACCCTTCACGATGGCAGAGGACATGCTGCCCAGTCCGATGATACCGATTCTTGCGTTTTCTGTGCTCATAACGATAATTCCTTTCCATAAAAACAATTTCGCGGAAGTCTTCAGTGTCCGACTTCCTCGTCGTCTTTGGCGGGGAGCAGTCCATCCACCTCAAAACAAGTGAGCCAGGGATGCTCTTCGTACCGCACCGTAATCTCCCCGTCGATGATGACTCCCTCCGCCGGATAATATACATTTCCCAGCTCACTGGGTTCCCAGGTGTATCCCTGTGCCAGCAGGGACTCCTTCTCATCATCGGTAAACCTTACCGATATCTCCAATCGTGGAGGCGCACATCAGCTGGTGATGGTTTCCACCGAAAGGAGAACGTGGCGAAAGCCCCGCTTGTTCATATATGCAATTGTATTTTCATTTAAATGTGCCATGATATACCTCCGTGTATGAAGGGATTGTAACACAAAGGAAAAAGACGGTGCAAGGGGGTGGCTTAAGAATCGGACTGAGGTATAATTAGTCCAAGGGGGATTTCATAAATCCGCATAATCAGGCGGAATGGAAAGGATAAGAGAGATGAATACTGTTAAGGTTAGAAATACGGTAATCGGTGAGGGCATGCCGAAGATCTGCGTGCCAATCGTGGGTGTCACCAAAGAAGCCATCTTGGAGGAGGCGAAAGCCATCACCCGGCTTCCGGCAGACGTGGTGGAATGGCGGATCGACTGGTTCGAGAATGTGTTCGACTTCGCGGCACTGGAGGACGTGATGAAGGATCTTCGCAAGGTGCTGGGCGATATGCCGATTCTGATGACCTTCCGGACTTCCAAGGAAGGCGGCGAGAAGGCTATCGAGAATGAAGTGTATGCGGATATCAACATCAAAGCGGCCCGGACCGGTTACGTAGATATGATTGACGTGGAAGCCTTCACCGGCGATGACATCGTCCGGAAAATCATCCAGGGGGCACATGCTGCCGGCGTGAAGGTTGTGGCGTCCAACCATGACTTCTTCAAGACGCCGGATAAGGACGAGATTGTCCGCCGTCTCTGCAAGATGCAGGATCTGGGCGCAGACATTCCGAAAATTGCGGTAATGCCGCAGAACAAGAAGGACGTGCTGACCCTCCTGGCAGCCACGGAAGAGATGGCATCGATTCATGCGGACCGTCCGATCATCACCATGTCGATGGCTGGCACCGGCGTCATTAGCCGTCTGTGCGGCGAGGTGTTCGGATCCACCCTCACATTCGGTGCAGCCGCAAAAGCATCCGCTCCGGGTCAGATGGGTGTGGAAGAGCTGAAGCAGGTTCTCACACTTCTTCACGGAGCCCTGTAAAAACAAATTCCGCGTGCAAGCTCCTTCGTAAAATTTCATTCGTAATTTTCAGTTTTATAGAAATCCTAGATTTTATCAGTTGTATCTTATGGTTTTTGCAATATGCAATTGAGTTTCAGCCGTAAATGTGTTACGCTATGTTCAACCACAGGCAAGGAGGCTTATGATTATGATTAAACGTGAAATGTATATGAAACGCATCCGTCCGTTTATCGGAACGGAGCTGATAAAGGTCATGACCGGTATCCGCCGGTGCGGTAAATCGGTCATGCTGGAGCTTATAAAACAGGAGCTTGTGGAGTCCGGTATCAGCTCTGCTCAGTTCATCTCTATCAACTTTGAGGATTTGAACTTCTCTCATCTGCAAACCGCAAAGTCACTGCATGATGAGATTACCAAGAGAGCCGCAGAGATCAATGGCAAGGTCTATCTGTTTTTTGATGAGATCCAGGAGGTAAAAGACTGGGAGAAGTGTGTCAATTCCCTCCGTGTATCCCTTGACTGCGACATCTATATCACCGGTTCAAACGCAAAACTTTTGTCCGGTGAGCTTTCCACCTATCTCGGCGGACGCTTTGTGGAGTTCGTTATTTACCCATTCTCCTTCGCAGAATTTCTGGAACTGTACCGTCCCATCGCACCGGATGAGCCGATTCAGAAATGCTTTCAGAAGTATCTATTATCCGGAGGTATGCCATACCTTGCGAACATCCGCTACGAGGATGCTCCTTCCAAACTCTATCTTCATGACCTGTTCAACTCTGTCCAGCTCAAGGACATTGTGAAGCGGAACAAGATTCGTGACGTAGACTTGCTGGAACGCATCATCGCTTATGTGATTGCGAATGTGGGTACGACCTTTTCCGCAACCTCTCTGGCGAAGTTCTTCAAAAACGAGAAGCGAACCGTTGCACCGGAGACCATCCTGAACTACATTAAATACTGCTGCGACGCATATTTGTTCTATCAGGTCAAACGCGAGGACTTGCAGGGGAAGCAGATCCTTGCCTCCAATGAGAAGTATTACATTGCCGACCACGGCATCCGGGAGGCTGTTTTCGGCGGCAATATGCGTGATATCAACCTCATTTTGGAGAACATCGTGTATCTGGAGCTGCTGCGCCGGGACTACAAAGTGACAGTCGGTAGAACCGGAGACAAGGAAATCGACTTTGTATGCGACAAGAGTGGAGAAAAACTATATGTTCAGGTTGCCTATCTGCTGGCATCCGATGAGACCGTCCGGCGTGAGTTCGGCGCGTATGACAATATCCGCGACAACTACCCGAAATATGTTGTCTCTCTGGATGAGTTCGACATGAGCAGAAACGGAATCAAGCACCGCAACATCTGCGATTTCCTGTTGGCAGAGGAATGGAATTAAAATAAAAAAACGATTGTTTTCTTCTAAAATAAGAGCGACGTTGGCTGCAGCCAACGTCGCTCAATTTGTTAGGAACTTTCTTGCAGCTCCTTTTTATGGTGTCCCAGAGAGGATTCGAACCTCCGACACCCGCTTTAGGAGAGCGGTGCTCTGTCCCCTGAGCTACTGAGACAAATCGGGGCGACACCAACGGTGAATCGGTATCGCCCGAACAGAATTCATTTGTTTTTACAGTTCCTTGCCGGTCAGGAGCGTGTACGCTTCCTTGTACTTCGCGATGGTCTTGTCGATGACATCCTGCGGCAGCTTGTAGTCGCTGTCCGGATTTGCCTTGAGCCAGTCACGAACGAACTGCTTGTCGTAAGACGGCTGGGACTTGCCCACTTCGTAGCCTTCCAGCGGCCAGAAACGGGAGCTGTCCGGTGTCAGCACTTCGTCGGCCAGAACAATCTCGCCGTTCTCGTCCAGACCGAACTCGAACTTGGTGTCGGCGATGATGATGCCGTGTTCCCGTGCGTAGTCCGCACACTTCTTGTATACGGCGATGGTGAGATCCCGAACTTTGGATGCATACTCTTCGCCGTGTCCCGGATAATCTCTCTCCAGAACCTCGATGCTCTTCTCATAAGAAATGTTCTCGTCGTGATCGCCGATTTCCGCCTTGGTGCTCGGAGTAAAAATCGGCTCCGGCAGCTGCTGGGATTCCTGCAGACCTTCCGGCAGTTTAATTCCGCATACCTCGCCGCATTCCTGATAGCTTGCCCATCCGCTTCCGGTGATGTATCCGCGAACGATGCACTCCAGCGGGAGCATCTCCAGCTTGCGGCACATCATGCTGCGGCCTTCGAACTTCTCGTTCCGGAAGAATTCCGGCATATCATTTACATCTGTGGAAATCATGTGATTCGGAACCACGTCGCTGGTGAAATCAAACCAGAACTTGGACATCTGGGTCAGAACCACGCCCTTGTCTACGATATCGTTCTGCAGAATATGGTCGAACGCAGAAATGCGGTCGGTGGCAACCATAATCAGGCTGTCATCTGCATCGTAGAGCTCACGAACTTTACCTTCTTTAACCGGGGTATATTCCTTCATTTTCATAACTCCATTCTTTGCTATGCATAATAAGACTTGACTCAATAAATATACCACCTGGCGGGGAATTGTTCAAGAAATAAGCCCATAAAAATAAGATTCTTCCGGCAGAGGCGACCGGGAAGAGAATCCCCGAAAGCCTTGCATTGCACAGGAAATTGTTATACAATGACCTGTGTATGTGGCTCGGGGATTCGCCTTTTTTGGAGGAGAGCCGGAAGCCCATGCGATTCAAAAAAGCTATTTTTACAACGGTAATTGGGCGATGCAGAAGGTCATTCATTGGACGAGGTCACAAAGCCTTTATGAGAGCAGAGTGCTGCATTAAAGGAGGAAATATGATTACAGCAGTTGTAGGAGCAAATTGGGGCGATGAAGGTAAGGGGAAGATCACTGATCGCCTGGCACAGGACGCAGATTATGTGGTTCGTTTTCAGGGAGGCAGCAATGCCGGCCACACCATCAAGAATGAGTGGGGCAAGTTCGCACTGCACCTTCTGCCATCGGGAATTTTCAGCAAGGACGCAGTCAGCGTAATCGGCAACGGCGTAGCGGTAAATGCGAAGATTCTGGCAGAGGAGCTGAAGACGCTGGAAGATGCCGGCGTAGAGCACAGCAAGCTGATTGTTTCGGACCGCGCGCACGTGGTAATGTCCTATCACATGCTTTTGGATGCGTACGAAGAGGAGAGATTGGCGGGCAAATCCTTCGGTTCCACCAAGGCCGGAATGGCGCCGTGCTACTCGGATAAATATGCGAAGATCGGATTCCAGGTGGGTGAGCTGTACGCGGACAGAGAGACCCTGATGCCGAGAATCGAGAACGTATGCCGGATTAAGAACACGCTGATGGAACATCTGTACCACAAGCCGCTGTTGGATCCGGAAGAAATTTACAAGGAAATCAAAGAGAATGCGGAAATCCTGAGACCGTACGTGGCGCACACATCCGCTGTGCTGCACCAGGCGCTGAAGGACGACAAGAAGATTCTACTGGAAGGTCAGCTGGGCGCGCTGAAGGATACGGATCACGGAATTTATCCGATGGTAACCTCTTCCTCCACACTGGCAGGCTTCGGTGCAATCGGTGCGGGCGTTCCGCCGTATGAAATTCAGCAGATTATCTGCGTGGTAAAAGCATATTCGTCTGCCGTCGGTGCCGGCGCATTCGTCTCCGAGCTGTTCGGAGAGGAAGCGGATGAGCTGAGAAGACGCGGCGGTGACGGCGGAGAGTTTGGTGCTACTACCGGACGTCCGAGAAGAGTGGGCAACTTCGATGCCGTGGCAACACGGTACGGTTGCATGATGCAGGGCGCAACCGAAGTGGCACTCACCGTTGTGGATGTACTGGGATATCTGGACGAGCTGAAGATCTGCGTGGGCTACGACGTGGACGGAGAGATCACCACCGACTTCCCGAACACCATTCAGCTGGAGAAGGCAAAGCCGGTATACGAGACCATGCCGGGCTGGAAGTGCGACATCACCGGTATTACGAAGTACGAAGATCTGCCGAAGGAATGCAGAGACTATGTGGAGCGCATCGAAGAGCTGATCGGCGTTCCGGTTACCATGGTTTCCAACGGTCCGGCAAGAGACGAACTGATTTTCCGGTAAAAAATACAGAACATTCATACAAAGACTCCATTCATCGTATATAATATGGAATAGAGCGGAGAGCCTGCGGCCTGGCCGCAGGCTTTTATCGTTGAAAAGATTCGAAGGAAGAGGAAGGTCGCCCGGGGCGGCTTGGAAACGGAGGAAGAATGGGCAGCGCAATCACCCAATGGGACGGAAATCTGCTGATGGAGATTCAGCATTTTGTCATACACGAGGGGCTGACGCCTTTGGTGAAATTCATCACTCACCTGGGGGATGCCGGGCAGATTTGGATTGCCCTGATTCTGCTGATGCTGTGCTTCAAGAGGACCCGGAGAGTGGGGGTCATCGCAGCGACGGCGCTGATCATCTCCTTCGTGATAAATAACCTGATGCTGAAGAACCTGGTGGGCCGAATCCGGCCTTACGAAATGTTCGCCGGAGTTCAGCGGCTGGTGGGAAAACCTTCGGATTGGTCCTTCCCCTCCGGTCACTCGGCGGCGTCTTTTGTGACGGCAGTGGTGATGTTCCGGGAGCTTCCACGGAAGTACGGCGTGCCGGCGCTGACTCTGGCATTCCTCATCGCCCTGTCCAGACTGTACGTGGGCGTGCACTATCCGCTGGACGTGCTTTGCGGAGCCCTCAGCGGAACCATCATCGCACTGCTGGTATGCCGATTCTATGAACGAAAGGATGTGCTTTCAAAATGGTAAATATTGGAAATGATTGGGACGACGTGCTCCGGGAGGAGTTCCGCAAGGGATACTATCTGAACCTGCGGCAGTTCCTGAAGAAGGAATATTCTCAGGGCACGGTATATCCGCCGATGAACGATATCTTCAACGCTTTTCGGTACACCCCGTATCAGGATGTGAAGGTGGTCATCCTGGGACAGGATCCGTACCATGAACCGGGACAGGCTCACGGACTGGCCTTCTCCGTTCAGCCGGGCGTTCCGGAACCCCCGTCCCTCCAGAATATTTTCAAGGAGCTTCACGAGGATATCGGGTTTGAAATTCCGCCGAAGGGAAACGGCTGTCTGGTTCCCTGGGCGAAGTCCGGGGTGCTGCTTCTGAATACAGCGCTGACGGTGCGGGCGCACCAGGCCAACTCCCATCGGGGAAAGGGCTGGGAACAGCTGACGGACCGGGTGATCGAACTGCTGAATGAGCGGGAGAAGCCCATCGTGTTCATCCTTTGGGGCAGCAACGCCAAGTCCAAAGTGCCGCTGATCACCGGGAAGCAGCATCTCATCATCACATCGGTACATCCCAGTCCGCTGTCGGCCTATCGGGGCTTTTTCGGGGGAAAATATTTCTCCCGGGCCAACGCATTCCTGGAGGAACACGGCGAAGCACCGGTGGATTGGACCCTGGCGGGAAGAAATGGGTCGTTGGAAGGATAAGGAAAGGGTTGTAAAATGAAATATCGTTATAACGAAACGCTTCCGGCGGATTTCGCGGCACTGGCGCAGACGTGCGGCGCGAGAATCCCGCTGAAGTCGGCCCATGAAGCGATACGAAACAGTCTTTTTACCGTGGGAATCTTTGAAGAGGAGCAGCTGGTGGCGTTTGGCCGCATCTGCGGAGACGGGGTGCTGTACTACCTGGTGTGCGACGTCATGGTGGCGGAGGAATTCCGGGAACGGCATCTGGAGGAGAACCTCCTTCGGGAATTGGGCGACTACCTGCGGGAGCATCGGCGGCGTGAGAGCCGGGTGATGATTCGGACGGACCGGGCGTACGCCGAGGTCTGCCGGAAGCACGGTTTCAAATATGTGGATGAGGATTACGAAGTCATCATGAAGGGGTAGCAATGAATTTACGGGAACAGATATATACGGATTACATTCGCGAGATTACGGAGCATTACGAAGAAAACCGGGCGGCGGCAGAGGTGATGAAAGAGGAGCTGCAGCACACCCCGCTGATTTCCCGCGGCCGCCTGATTGACAAGCCGCTGGCGATACAGAAGGTGTACACCCGGGAGGACGACCGGCGGTTTCGGGAAATCGTGGAGATGACTCACCGAATCTGCTGCAAGGTGATCGATCGCTATGTGGCGGATCCGGAATACCGGAAGGGCTTCGGCTTTTCCGAGAAGCTGGAGGAGCTGATTCTGGCGGATCCGGGATACCCGGACGAACTGCCCATGGCCCGCTTCGACATTTTCTATCACGAGGATACCGGGGACTTTAAGTTCTGCGAGATTAACACGGACGGAACCAGCGCCATGAACGAGGATTTCCATCTGGACAAGCTGAACCTGCGGAACCCGGCCCACCAGGCTATCTGCCGGAAGTACCGGCTCCGGAGCTACGAGCTGTTCGACAGCTGGGTGGAGACCTTCCTGGAGCTGTACACCCACTACCGGAAAAAACATCCGGAGATGCCGCTGGTGCCGACGGTGGCCATCGTGGATTTTCTGGATAAGGGGAACGTGCCGGAGTTCTACGAGTTCGCCACACGATTTCGGCAAAAAGGAATTTACGCCCAGGTCATTGACATCCGGTCGCTCCGTTACGAAGATGGCCGGCTGCTGGCACCGGAGGGCTACGAGATTCACGGAATCTACCGCCGGGCGGTGACGGCGGATGTGATGGAGGAGTACGATTCGGTAACGGCGCTGCTGGATGCCTATCGGGATGGAAACATTTTCCTGTGCGGATCCTTCCGAACCCAGGTGGCCCATGCCAAAACCTTCTTCACCATGCTGCATCGGGAAGAAACCCGGGAAATTCTCACGGCAGAGGAGAACCGGTTCGTGCGGGAGCATGTCCCGTACACCTGCGACTTCGGGGACGAAGGCATCGCCTTGGAGAAAGTGATTCAGAATAAGGATAAGTACATTCTCAAACCCAACGATTCCTACGGATCCAACAGCGTGGCGGACGGAAAGGGCCGGTCATCGGAGGAATGGCGGAAGCTGTGCGAGGCATATTACAACAAGGGGTTTATCTGCCAGGAATATGCGGAGCAGTACGCCACTCCAAATGTGGATTTCATGTTCGGAGATGGAAGAACTTGGGATTATATCAATATGAACGGGCTGTATTCCTATAACGGAATTTTTGCCGGGGTGTTCACCCGGCAGGCGCGGGGGACGATTATCACCTCCCATGGAAGCGAGCGAAACGTGGCCAGCTACCTGGTGACGGAGTAAGGCGGTGCGCCGGAAGGGCGCGGAAAAAACGGTGAAATCTTAAGGAATCTTAAGATTTCACCGCTTTTTCTTATGGTACAATAATTGTAAATTGCGGATGCCGAAGATGCAGGCGGGTGTTCTTCTCCCCCCGATTCGAGCGCTCGGTCAACCTGCACGGTGGGATTCGCAATTTTATTTTTACAGAACTTATCGAAACAGACAGGGGTAAGAGCAATGAAGAAAAAGACTCACCGAATGAAGACCGCAGGGAAAAAGCTGACGGTACTGGCGCTGGCTTGCGGAATGACGATTAGCATGATGCCGTTCCAAGCCGCAGCGGCGACGGAATCGGAACTGCCGAACCTGGCCGCCTCCGCCAAGGGGAGCCGCCTCACCGGATCCGTCAATTCCGGGAAGAAGTATCCGGAATGCGTACCGAATCAGGTGGTAGTGCAGTACAAGGAAGGCGCCGTTACCACGGATGCGCCGACGGCCAAGGAGAAGAAGATGGCCCGCCGGGCAGCCACGGCGGAATCCTTCGGTAGCGCCATGAAGGAGAAGTCCGGCGATCGGCAGAAGAAGGCGGAGAACACGTTGGGACAGCAGGCGGCAATTCTGGAGAAATCCCTGGATAAATATGAGATTCAGGATACGATTGCCCTGACCCCGACGAAATCCTCGGAGGACGAGACGGTCATCAGTATCGTTTCCTCGAAGGACGGCAGCGCCAAGACTTTGGCAAAGGAACTGGAGAAGAACCCGGAAATCGAGAACGCGGAACCGAACTATATTTTTGAGGCGAAGGACACGGCATCTCAGACGGGATGGAACGACGAGTACCTCCGCACCGCATGGCAGCTGGACGGCATTCACGCCTCCGCCGGCTGGGATGCCTATGACAAAACCCCGGAGAAATCCGCAAAGGACGTGGTGGTTGCGGTAATGGATACGGGAATCGATTACGAACACGAGGAACTGAAGAGCCATATGTGGAAGGCCCCGAAGGGCTTTAAGCTTACCGGTACCTACGGACACGATTTTGTAGAGGAAGAGGCGGACTTCTGGGACATCCTCCTGGGCGGCAATACTTCCGATGATCCGGACGGCATCGATCCTATGGACCAGAACGGCCACGGCACCCACTGCGCCGGCATCATCGCGGCACAGGCCAACAACGGCACCGGCACCGCCGGCGTATTCGGCAGCGACAAATCCGGCGACAGCAGCGGCATCCGGCTGATGGGCGTTCGGGTGCTGGACAGCGACGGCAGCGGCACCCTGAGCGGAATCCTCAAAGGTTTCTACTATACTATCCGGGCCAAGCAGCTGGGCGTGAACCTGAAAGCCATCAACTGCTCCTTTGGCGGGGAAGTGGATTCCGACATTTACGACTCCGTCATCGACGAAGCGGGCAAAGCGGGCATTCTCACCATCTGCGCCGCCGGAAACGAGGCGTCGGACAACGACGTAACCGCCAGTGCTCCGGCCAACACCGGCTCCGATTACGGCGTTTCGGTGGCGGCCTCCGGCGAGGACGGCACCCTGGCATCCTACTCCAACTACGGAAAGCGGAACGTGGACGTGATGGCGCCGGGCACCAACATCCTCTCCTCAGTGAGCTATTCGAACTACACCCCGTGGCTGTACTCCGCCGATAAGGTGAAACAGCTGTCGGAGTATTACGGAGAATTCAATAAGGATTCCATAAAAGAAAACGGCATCACCCCGGTAACCGGTACGGACGCTTCCGGCAAATCCATCGACGGCATGAAGGAGTTCGGCGCCGCGGTGACCGGAAAGAAGCTGAGCAAGGGCAGCAAGGGAAAAGCGGAGCTGTCCATCGACGAATCCGAAGACGCTAATTTCCGCGCCTCCGGCGACAAAACCGCGCTGAAGTGGAAGATCACCGGCGCAAAGAACGGGGACATGTTCCTGCTGTACTTCCCGTATGAAAAGAGCGGGGAATCGGATGGATCCAACACCTATTGCAACATCGCATACCGGACCATCACCCGGGGCGGTGCCTCCGGATTCTTTATCGCGGGCGACATTGCGGCGGACGTATCGGATCAGGGAACCATCCAGTCCCTGAACGTGGCCTCCGAGGATATCAACCAGACGGATTCCGGCATGAACGACGTGTGGAGAGCCGAAGGAAATACGGATTTGTTCTCCGCCGCAAATGCGAAGGGTCAGAACTTCGGCCTGGGATTCATCTATCAGGTGGGAGAAGAGGGGGATGCCACCATCGAAATCAGCTCCCTGGGAATTTCCAAAGCCGGTGCGGATGCGGATCGATTCGGCAAATACGCTCTGTACTCCGGAACCTCCATGGCTACTCCGGTGGTTACCGGTTCCGTGGCCCTGATTGCGGCGATGAACCCGACTGCGGATGCGAAGCAGCTGAAATCCATCCTGTATCAGACCACCAACAATCAGTATAAGAACGAAGTATCCACCGGCGGCGGAATCGATTTCGACGAATACACCGCCGACAGCGTTTCCGCCAAACCGGCCGTCCGGTCGGCCAAGGTGGATCCGAAGAAGAATCAGGTGATTCTGGAGGGCGCCGGATTCGGAACCAATCCGGAAATCACGGTGACCAATACGGTTCAGGACACCAAGCGGGATATCGCTTCCAAGGATGTGGCCTCCGACGGCAGCAAAATCACCATTTCCAATGCATCCTCGTACAATCTGGCGGGAAGCAGTATTGCTTTTAGCATAAAGAACGGAGAGAAGACGGGCAGAGGCACCTTCTACCTGGTAAAAGGAAATACCGAATACAAGAAGGAATTCGTCCTGTCGGATGAAGAGGAAGAAAAAAGCGACGCGGCTGCCCGCAACAAGGATTCCTCCTCCAAGGACCTGTTCGACGACGATGAGGAAGCGGGCTCCGATGGCGATAACGTCCAGTGGATTCCGAACGATATCCGGAAACTGGGATACGATGCGGGGAGCGGAAATCTGTATACCGTGGACAAGGACGACTACGACCAGGTGGGTCAGAGCTTGGATGACGCGGTGAAGAAGTACGCGAAGAGCCGGGAGAAGAAGCATTTCCTCTGGAAGATTAAGAAGGGGGAAAGCCCGGAAATCACGCTGGTAACCAACGCAGTATATATGAGAGGCAGCGTCTACGAGATTATCAGCTGCGACCTGGGCGACCGGAAGTCCTACATGCTGGTGGGCATGGATGTGACCGGAAGCAAGAAGAACTGGACGGTATACTCCGATACGCTGATCGACAATGGCAACATGCCGAGCACTGTCGATGAGGAGAGCGCCGGCTGCACCGCTTTGGCAGGAATGAACGGGAACCTGTATCTGGTAGGCGGTGCGAAGAAGGACGGCAAGAAGATTACGCCGTCCGGTGAGACCTGGAGCTGCCCGGTAAAATCCGGCGCCGTGTGGAAGAAGAAGGCGAGCCTGCCGGAGGGTCTGTACGACGGCAAGGTCTTCGCACAGAACGGAAAGCTGTACTACGTCTTGGGCCGAAACAGCAAGGACATCAATTACGACGTGATGGCCTTCGACGGCAGCAAGTGGCAGAAGGCGGGCACTCTGCCGAAGGTGCTGAACACAACCCTTACACAGGATGTGTTCGAACAGAATCTGGTAAGCTGCGCCGTGGGCCTGGATGCCAAGGGTATCGTGTTCGGAGGGGCCTCCTCCGACGGCAAGGGCGACACCTACCGGTTCAACACCTCCACCGGAAAAACCGAGGCACTGAGCTACACCCTCTGGGGAAAGGGCCAGGAGACGGCGGCTTATGGTTCGTCATCCGGAAACCGGTTCTATGCGGAATACGTGACCTACGATGACGATACCAGCTATGAGACGTTCAAGAGCATCCCGATTGAAAGCGCATACCGCACATTCAAAGTGAAGAAGACCGGCAAGGGCTCCGGCACGGTCACCGGCACAACCGGCGTCCTGAACGGGGAAAGCACCACGGTAAAAATCACACCGAAGAAGGGTTCCTACGTCTACTCCTACAGCATCAGCCGCTACGGCAAAAAGAAGAGCTTCAAGAAGCCGACGGCGGCCGCAAAGAAGTGTCAGAGCATTAAGCTGAAGGCCACGAAGAATGCCACGATTACGGTGCACTTCGGAAAAATCTGCACCAAGGTGAAGATCAACCGGAAATCCGTGAGCCTGAAGCGGGGGAAGAGCATAAAGCTGAAGGCTTCCGCCAACGGCACCAACCGCAGCGTCACCTGGAAGGTGTCCAACCGGAAGTACGCCAAGGTAAGCAAATCCGGAAAGGTGACGATTCGGAGCAGCGCCCGCCGCGGCGCCAAAATCCGGGTCACCGCTCGCTCCAAGGAGAACCGAAAGCTGAAAGCCGTGTGCACGATTAAGATGAGATAGCCGCCGGCGAGTGGAAGGGCGCTGCCAAATTGGGAAGGCTCCGCCATTCCATTGAGATGTAAGAAGAGAACCCCGTCCCGAGAACGCATGCGCTCACGGACGGGGTTTCTGATGGAAAAGTTCTTCTGGGGAAAAGGTTCGCACTTTTTCGTCGGAGAGTATAATCGAATCTCCCACAAGCAGTTGCTTGAGAATTAGAATTTATTAATCGGATACAATAAAATATGCCTAGAATTTCAGAGCGACTTCACGCTGTTCTACAGTTCTATGCTAATCAGCGTGAATATTTTTTTGTGATACACGGTTTCGCTATGTAATTATCTTCGCGCAAACCATCTTTTTAAAAAAGTTCACGCTTTTTGGAGGGATTTTTCATTTTGGCGTGAATCACCGGTGGCAATCGGACGCTCCAAAATTAGAATTTTGCAAAAGCAGCGAATTACGTTCACGCTAAATCCGTGTTTTATGTCAAAAAGCGTGAACTACCTTTAAATTTCTAGACATATGAGATTGTGCATGCAAACTTCAGATAATACAATTGGAATCGCACCTTTTGAACCGGACTTATATTAAGATGAAGACGAAATGGATCCGCATACGGAAAGGCAAATCCCAAAGAAAGAGTGAAGACGCGAAAAAATGCAACGAAAAAGACAAGGCGATGGGGGGTGCCTTGTCTTTTCCTTCGTGTTAACTTATGTTTGAGATTGGGTGGTGATAGAATTCTGTAAACAGTATCTCTTCTGTTTACAGTTATTATTATATGCAAAAACCTTAAACCAACTTAAAGGATTGAAATATTAAAACGAAAAAATTTCAAGGCCCGGCGGCCGGGAAGGGATTTGGGCAAAGGAAAACGGATGCAGCCTGCGCGAGGCAGGCCGCATCCGTTTTTCATCTCCATTAATCGGTCGATTCCGGCTGCGCCGGAATCCCCGCATTTCCATGTTTGGTCGGCTGCGCCGGTCCCTGCCGTCGCTCCGCCGGTCGAGCTCGTCGAGCCGGACGTTTGAGCCGCGGACTATTCTGCTTTTAATGCGTCGTTCAGAGCGTTCACCAGTACGTCCGCGTCGATGCCGTGAACCTGGGAAGCCTGCTCGATGGACTCACCCTGAGAAGCCGGGCAGCCGATGCACATCATTCCGTTCTGGAAAAATGTCTCGATCAGTTCCGGATGTGCGGTGATAACGTCGCCGATGATGTTGTCCTTCGTAATTGCCATGTATGTAACTCCCTTCATATTCCTTAGGAAAAATTTTCTACGAAAGTTACAATACCATTGATTTCAAGGAAATGCAACACCTTTCACAAATCTTTCATGCAAATTCCTATCTAATCACTCTGAATTTCCTTGCGGTGGGATTTTTGCCGTGATAAAATCGTTTCCATATTGGGGGTAGGAGTAAAAACATGAAACGATTGGATAAAAATATTTTGATGGCGCGAATGGGGCTGGAAAAAGAAAGTCTTCGAGTAGACCGACGCGGCCGGTTGGCACAGACGCCCCACCCGTTTCCGGAGGATGCGGAACTGGATGTGGATTTCAGCGGGAATCAACTGGAATTTATCACGGGTGTGTGCGATTCCGCGGATGAGGTCTGGGAGGATTTGCGGCGGCTGCACCGGAAGGCGGCCTGGGTACTGAAAAATCGGGAGACCGGGCCGGAGTTCCTCTGGCCTTTCAGCAACCCGCCCTATATGCAGGCGGAAGGAGAGAATCCGCCCATGGAGTTCTATGGGGAGAAGGCCTGGAAGACGGAGTACCGGAATCACCTGAAGGAGCGGTACGGAACACAGCTGATGCTGTATTCCGGAATTCATTTTAACCTGTCCTTCCCGGCGGAATTCTGGGAGTCCCTTTCGGCGATAGGGGATGCAGGCGTTGGGACCGGCTGTGCCGGCGAAAATCTGCAGAATGCGGACGCCGCCTATTTGAATTTGGCGGCATGGACCACCCGGTATGCGTGGCTGATCGTGTACCTCTTCGCGGCCAGTCCGGTGCTGGACGAAAGTTATTTTAGCCCGGGGAAAAAAGTCGGCAGGCCTTGCATGAAATATGCCAGCCCGCGGAGCAGTGAAATCGGCTACTGGAACGATTTCGAGCCGGTGCTGGATTACCGCAGCTTGGAGGGGTACGTGGATTCCATCCAAAAATACACGGAGGACGGGACGCTGATGTCCCCGGCGGAGCTGTACTATCCGGTGCGGCTGAAGCCGGCGGGGCTTTACGATGTGGAGCGCCTCCGGCAGGAAGGGGTGAGCCACATCGAGATTCGTGTAATCGACGAAAACCCGTACTCGGAAATCGGGATTTTCCGGGAGGACGTGCGGTTCCTGCACCTCCTGCTGGTGTATCTGGCGAGCCGGGCGCCGAAGTCGTTCCCGGAGGCGGAGCAGCGCCGGGCGCTGCGGGACATGAAGCGCGCCGCGTCGTTCGATGATTCCACTTGCCTTTCCAACGGCCTCAGCATCCGGGAGAACGCGGTGCAGGCTTTGCAGGAAATGGAAGAGTTCTTTGCGGGTGGCGCGGGCGCCGCCCCTGGCGGCTCCGCATCTGGTGACGGCTCCGCCCCCGTTGGGGTTGCAGCGCCGGTGACAGGCTCCGCCTCTGCCGAGTGGGCATATATCCGGGAAGCGTTGGATTTCCAGTGGCGGAAACTGGAACCCGGCGGTCGCCCGGCAGAGGTTATCCGGGAGAAATTCCGGGAAGGGTATAACCGAAAAGGTCTGGAATTGGCAAAAGCCCATAGCCGCAAGTTGTGTCAAGAGGACTAGCTTGCAAAGGACCTGGGACACATCGGCCGCTATTATAATTCCGGCCGATTCCAAGATATCTTCGAGAATTGACGACGAACGGAGAGAGATAGGGCGTTCGTCGTCAATTCTTTTCCTTTGGGATTTTTGATGCTGGTAAGTGATGAACGAAGGTCGGTGAGCGCCTTCCGTGCATCACTTTTCTTTTGAATGCGGCCCGAATCTAATTCCTGCCGCCGGGGCAAATCGGGAAATTGATGCAGGAACGCTGCGAAAAAGGGGGCCTGCATCAATTGGCTTGTCGTCGCCGGGTCAATTAGCGAAAAGATGCCCGGCGGAAATAGCAGAAAGTAATGCAGGAAAGCATAAAACAGCCGCCCATGAATCACTTTAATTCCTGGTTGAAACAAAAGTAGAAAAAAGCCAATGCAAAAATGATTAGAAGTGATGCATGGGATGAAAAACCGGCGGTTCATGCATCAACTCCGGAAGTGCAGTTGATGCATGAGGCGGAAAAACAAGGGGGCCAACATCACTTTCTTCCGTTATCCCGCCCGGCGCCCCTCCCGGTTGGCGTCGCCCCGCCGGCAAAGCCTTATCCCACCGTCGGGCCACGCCAACAGGCCGTGCACTTCTACCGAAGGGCCCAACTTCTCAAAGAATCTAACCGGCTCCCGAAGATCCCCAACTTCCCAAAGGGCCTAATTCCGGCCGCGCGGCGCCCCTCCCTGTTGGCGCCGCCCCGTTCAAATCGAAATTTAGTAGGGACAACCGGTATAAAAAGTGAAAAATAAGCCTTTTTTTACAATTGCAACCGAAAAATAAAATTGTATCCATAAAAAAATCAAGAGCTTTCCGAGGGAAGTATTAATTTTTTGAGTAGCCGGACCGGTTGAATTATTTGTTGAAAGTGTTACAATTTTGACTAGGTATAGAACACGGTCTATGCTCCGGAGTTCTACCGCGTGTTATTAAGGAGGGAAACAAAATGACAGAAGTTGCAAAGCGCATTGAACAGCTTCGCAAGCTGATGGCAGAGCAGAACATCGACGCATATGTCGTTCCGACCGCAGACTTCCATCAGAGCGAGTATGTTGGCGAACATTTTAAAGCCAGACAGTTCATTACCGGTTTCAGTGGATCCTATGGAACAGCTGTTATCGCAAAGAACGATGCCGGTCTGTGGACGGATGGAAGATACTTCACCCAGGCACTGACCGAACTGGAAGGCAGCGGCGTTCGTCTGATGAAGATGTTCGTTGATGACACTCCATCCACTACCGAGTGGCTGGCAGAACAGATTCCGGAAGGCGGCAAGGTTGCCTTCGACGGCCGTGTGCTTTCCATGGGCGAAGGTCAGGAATACGAGGAAGTTCTGGGAGCAAAGAACATCACCATCGAGTACGAAGTAGATTTGATCGATCAGATCTGGAGCGACCGTCCGGAACAGTCCAAGAAGCCATGCTTCTTCCTGGAAGACAAGTACACCGGCGAGAACGTTGCATCCAAACTGGCAAGAGTTCGGGCAAAGATGGCAGAATGCGGTGCTACCGTACACCTGATTGCATCTTTGGATGACAATGCGTGGCTGCTGAACTTCCGTGGTGACGATATCGACTTCTTCCCACTGGTTTTGGATTACGTAATCGTTGGCAAAGACGATGCACACCTGTACATCGACGAGAGCAAGCTGAACGACAGAATCCGCGAAGAGCTGGCGAAGAACGACGTTCAGATTCACCCATACAACGACATCTACGAAGATGCCAAGAATATCGGTAAAGACGAAGTGGCTCTCATCGACCCGATGAAGATGAACTACGCGCTTTACAAGAGCCTGCCGTGCAAGGTGGTAGAAGGTGCCAACCCAACCATCCTCATGAAGGCAATGAAGAACGAAGTGGAAATCGCAAACATCCGGAAAGCAGAGCTGAAGGACAGCGTTGCCCTCACCAAGTTCATGTACTGGATCAAAAAGAACTACGACAAGATGGAGATCACCGAGTTGTCCGCATCCGACAAGCTGACATCCCTCCGTGCGGAACAGGAAGGATACATTCGGGATTCCTTCGAACCTCTGCAGGCATTTGGTGCACACGCTGCGATGATGCACTACTCCCCAACAGAGGAGTCCGATGTTCCGCTGAAAGAAGGCGGAATGCTGCTGAGCGATACTGGCGGCGGCTACTATGAAGGTTCCACCGATATCACCCGTACCACCGTTCTGGGTCATATCACACCGGAGCTGAAGAAATACTACACCGCAGTATACAGAGCAATGCAGCACCTGAGCGTGGCAAACTTCCTGTACGGAAACCACGGCTGGTCCCTGGACGTACTGGCAAGACAGCCAATCTGGGATCTGAACAAGGACTTCCAGTGCGGAACCGGACACGGATTCGGTTACCTGGGCAGCATTCACGAACCGCCAACCGGATTCCGTTGGTACATCGTTCCGTCCAAGAATGAGCACCACCAGTTCGAAGAAGGCATGGTAATCACCAACGAGCCGGGAATCTACGAAGAAGGCGACTTCGGTATCCGTATCGAGAACAACCTGCTCACCGTAAAAGGCGAGAAGAACAAGTACGGTCAGTTCATGCACTTCGAGACACTGAACTTCGTACCGATCGATCTGGACGGTATCGATCCGGAAGAGCTGACACGCTCCGAGAGAGAATGGCTCAACGATTACCACAAGGAGTGCTACGAGAAGGTTAGCCCGTTCCTCACCGAAGAGGAGAAGGAATGGCTCAAGGAGTACACCAGAGCCATCTAGTTAGAAATCCAACACTCTCGGCGATCGAGAGACCGGTGCAGCTCTGCACCGCCGGACCACTCGGACACTTGGAATTTAGAAAATGATTATTTTATAAAAAGAAAGTATATAATAACTGTAGATTCTCTATCAAAGTGCCGGCGGTCGTGCTATAATGATTTATGGATGTTATTTTCGGAACAATCCGGAAAGACTTAAGAAATGGAGGATTACATCATGTTGAAAAAAGATCGTTTGGAGAGAACCATTGCCAAGATGAAGGAAAAAGACATCCCTCAGATGCTCGTTTCCGACCAGTACGCTCTGTACTACCTGCTGGACAAGACATTTGTTTTCGGCGAAAGAATGGGTGCGCTGTACATCAATATTGACGGCACCACTCACTTTGTACTGAACAAGCTGTTCCCACAGGTAGAAGACCTTGGCGTGGAGATTACCTATTACGATGACGTGGAGGATGGCGTAGAGATTCTGTCCCGTTTCGTCGACAAAGAGAAGACAATGGGTATCGACAAGACTTGGCCGGCAAGATTCGTTCTGAGACTTCAGGAACTGGGCGCAGGCAGCTCCTTCGTAAACAACGCATGCGTAATTGATAAAGTTAGACAGGTTAAGGGTGAAGATGAGCACAAGATCATGAAGGAATCCGCTCTGAAGATCGATCAGGTTATGGATAAACTGATTCCATGGGTTGCAAAGGGCCTCACCGAAATCGAGCTGAACCAGAAGACTGCAGAACTGTGCAAGGAAGTTGGTTTTAGCGGCATGTCCTTCGACCCGATTACTGCATACGGTAAGGGCGGCGCAGATCCGCACCACATCACCGACAACAGCAAGGGTAAGCACGGCGACTCCGTTGTCCTGGACATCGGCGGAATGTGGAAGGGTTATGCTTCCGACATCACCAGAACCGTATTCATCGGCGAAGTAAGCGAGAGACAGAAGCAGATCTACAACATCGTTCTGGAAGCCAACAAGAGAGGTATTGCAGCAGCAAAGCCGGGCAACAAGATGAGCGACGTAGATAAGGCTGCAAGAGATTACATCACCGAGCAGGGCTTTGGTGAATACTTCACACACAGAACCGGTCACTCCATCGGTCTGGAAGACCACGAGGTGGGCGACGTATCCCTGGCTAACGACGAAATCATCGTACCGGGACAGTGCTTCTCCGTTGAGCCGGGAATCTATCTCTATGACGAGGGTATCGGCGTAAGAATCGAGGACATCCTGTACATCACCGAAGATGGCTGCGAAGTGCTCAACGAGTATCCGAAGGATGAAATCGTCGTTGTTCCGGACGGAGAATAATTGTTGATAAAACAAAGTTCGCCTCGGCAGACACTTCCGAGGGAATAAAACGGAAATGATAAAGGTGCCGCGGTCTGCGGGCTGCGGCATTTAATTTACAAAGGAGAGTTAAAAAAATGGCAAAGATTACAGAAGGTTACATGCCGTTCAGAGGTTATCAGACTTATTATAGAATCGTTGGTGAGCAGAAGGATAACGGAAAGGCTCCGCTGATCTGCCTGCACGGTGGTCCGGGATCCACCCACAACTACTTCGAAGTACTGGACAACGTAGCAGACGATGACGATCGTATGATCGTAATGTACGACCAGCTTGGCTGCGGAAATTCTTACCTGGACGGACATCCTGAAATGTGGACACAGGATCTGTGGCTGGACGAGCTGGATGCTCTGAGAGAGCACCTGGGTCTGGATAAGTGCCACATCATCGGTCAGTCTTGGGGTGGTATGATGCAGATTGCATACGCAATTGAGCGTGGTGCAAAGGGCGTAAAATCCTTCATCATCTCCTCCGGTCACCCAAGCAGCAGCCTGTGGGCAAAGGAAGGTATGAGAAGAATTAAGATGATGGATGAGGCAGATCAGAAAGCCATCAACCACGCACTGGAAACCGAAGACTTCACCGGCGAAGATTATCTGAAGGCAGTAGATCACTATATGGACAGATACTGCACATACTGGAGAGAAGATCTTCCGGAATGCTGCACCAGAGCAAAGAAGAGCGGCGGCGAAGCATATCTGTATGGATGGGGCCCGAACGAATTCGTACCGTCCGGTACACTGAGAGACTTCGAGTATATCGACAGACTGCCTGAAATCGAAGTACCGTCCCTGATTATGAGCGGTATCTCCGATCTGTGCTCTCCACTGGTTGCAAAGACCATGGCAGACGGAATCCAGCACACCAAGTGGATCCTCTGGGAGAATGCAAGACACACCACATTCGTAGACAGACACGATGATTACTGCGTTGAGCTGATCAAGTGGATGAACGAATACGACAAATAAGAACTGACAGCACATCCGTGCTTTAATCGATTTTAATCCGGACACGATCGAAAGATGCCGTGTCCGGATTGCTCTATAAAAAAACAGACCGGGTGAAAGCCCCGTGTCAGGAGGTGTACGATGTTACATGAAGTAAGTTTTAAATCCTTTAATGAGAGAGATGATGTGCAAGGCTGGGTTTACGTTCCGGCAACTGAGCCCTGCGGAATCATTCAGCTGGTGCACGGATTCGGAGAACATTCCAGAAGATATTTCCATATGATTGTGAATTTTATGGAGGCCGGCTATATCGTCGCGGCCGATGATCACGTAGGTCACGGCAAAACCGCCATGGTGAACGACACCTGGGGCGATTGGGGCGACAAGGGTTTCCGCACCATGATGGAGGACGAGCACACGCTCACCACCCTGGTCAAAGAAATGTATCCGAATCTTCCGTACTTCATGTTCGGCCACAGCATGGGTTCCTTCATCGCACGGGATTACATCACCAAATACGGCGATGAGCTTGCCGGCGTAACCCTTTGCGGTACCAGCGGCGTATTCCCGCACGTAGAAGAAGGGATCGAGCTCCTGGAAAAAGAAGTGGCAGCCGGTCACGGAGAGGATCCGGCCACCGAGGCACCGAATGTGGTGATGGGCTGGATGTTCGACCGCTGCGACGAAGAGATTAAACTGGGCAACGAGTGGATCTGCTCGGATCCTTGCGTTCAGTACGACCACGCCCACGACCCGTTTGACGCCTTCACAAAGCCGACCACCAATCGGTCCTTCCTGTACTTCTGTCAGATGATTACCGCCATCACCGGATCGGACTGGGCGAAAAATGTTCCGACGGAACTCCCAATCTTTAACATTGCCGGCGACCAGGATCCGGTGGGTCAGTACGGCGAAGGGGTATATCAGGTATCCAACTGGCTGGCGGAAAGCGGACATGCTGTAGAGACGAAGCTGTATCCGGGCTACCGCCACGAAATCCACAACTACGAAGATCTGAAGGATGAAGTGGTGGAAGACATCATCTGCTTCTTTGACGAGCAGTTGGATTTTGACGACGACGATGACGATGAGGAATAATAGAATTGATTAAATCCACGATTAGGACGCGCACCTATCGCGCAATATATCGGTTATTGGACCGGGTATCTCCGGTGGATTACGACTGCGGCACCCTTTGCGGTGCCGCATGTTGTATGGTGGAATCGGAGCCGGATATGGAAATGGGCATCTACCTGCTGCCGGGGGAAGACAAAATCCATCGCCGGGAAGGAGAGGACTATCGTTGGACGGAAGAATCCACGGAAGAGTTTGAATTCCCGGAATCCTGGAAGGGGAAGGTGTTCTTTTTACACTGCATGAATCCGCCCCACTGCCAAAGATCGCTGCGGCCCATTCAGTGCCGGACTTTTCCGCTGCTGCCCCATTTGACGGAGGAGGATGAGCTCGTCATGATTTATGATGACACGGAGGTGCCGTACGCGTGCCCGCTGATTGAAGAGGCCCTTCCGCTGAATGACGATTTTGTGAAGGCCACCACTACGGTGTGGCGGCATCTGATTCGAGATCCACTGATTTACGACCTGGTAAAAGCAGACTCGGCGGAGCGCTATGAATAGTCGGCCGCGGGGAATGCAGGGGCAGCGGTAGAATATAGGAATAGGCGGAAGAATATTTTTACAAAACGAACACATTACATCGGGTAGCATGAAAAAAAGTGCTATACCCATAGGAATAATTCGTTTTTCAAGGAATTGTGAATATGTTAACATCTGTACCGTAAGGAAAGAGTGCTTTAGGTGCATCCCCGGAGAAGCGGGGATGAAAGTATGAGAGGTATTGAAATTATGGAACAGAATGGTAAGACAAGAAGCAAGCGTTCCGCCATCATCATCATGGGTCTGGCGCTGTTTGCAACACAGTTCGGTGCCGGAAATCTGATCTTCCCGCCGTTCTTGGGAAGAGACACCGGTTCTTCCTGGTTCGTTGGATTCATCGGATTCTTCCTGATGGACGTTGGTCTGGCGGTAGCAGCGATTATCGCAACCGTATCCAACAAGAAGGGCGGCGTTGACGGCGTTATGGGCAAAATGGGCCGCATCCCGGGAAAAGCGATGGTAACCGCTATCATCATCTGCCTGGGACCGCTGATTGCAATTCCGCGTACGGCAGCAACCACCTATGAAATGGGCATTAAGCTGCTGATTCCGGGACTTCCGCAGTGGGCATTCGGTGCTATTTTCTACGGAATCGCACTGCTGCTGGTAATCCGCCCGACAAAAGTAGTAGATATTATCGGAAACTATCTCACACCGATTCTCCTGGCAGTAATGGTACTGCTGATTGTAATCGGTATCGTGAATCCAATCGATGAGGCTGCAATCCTGGCAAACGCATCCCCGATGCATGACGGTATCGTAAACGGATACCAGACATTGGACGGTATCGGCGGCGTTCCGCAGACACTGATGATGATCACTGCGGCATGTGCTTACGGATATACCACAAAGGATGAAATTCGTCAGACCGTCAGCGGTTCCGCGGTAATCTCCGGAACTTTACTGGCTCTGGTGTACGGCGGACTGACCTATCTGGGTTCCACCGTTTCCGGAATCGCAGAATATAAGAATCTGGAGCAGGCTCCGCTGCTGATGGCAATCACCAACAGACTGCTTGGCAGCTACGGCGTAATCGCACTGACCGTCATCGTGCTGATGGCTTGCCTGACCACCGCAATCGGACTTTCCGCAGTAGTGGGCGACTACTTCAAGGATCTCACCGACGGAAAGATGAAGTACAAGAACACCGTTATCGCAGTTATCGTATTCAGCTACATTCTCTCCAACTTCGGATTGGGCAACATCATCGCACTGGCAGGACCGATTCTGTCCATCCTGTATCCGCCGCTGATCGTTCTGGTCGTAATGACGCTGCTGGAGAAGGTTGTCAAGAACGAGATGTCCGCATGCGTAGGTGCCTACGTATCCCTGCTGGCCAGCCTGGCAGGAACCCTGCCGATGGGCGTGATCTCCGACATGGCCGCAAAGCTGCCGTTCGCTGCAGATGGCCTGGGCTGGATCGTTCCGGCTGTAATCGGATGCGCGGTAGGCGCATTCATTCCGAAGCCACAGGGCAAGAAGGCTGAAAACCTGAAGGCAAATGTGAATCTCGACTAACAGTTTATAAAAAGAGTTTTGCCTCGGCCATTGAATAAACCCGATTTCCGGACCCCCCCGGAAGTTGATGCAAAACGAAAAGGCAGGCGCTTCACGAAAGTGGAGCGCCTGCCGGTTTTTTTATAAAAAAGAATTAGCACGTGACGATGCCGTGCTGGTTGATGAACTCGATGAGCTTTCGCAGGGGATCGTTCATGTATTTTGTGCTGTAGAAGAGCTGGAGCATTTCCACAAATGCCTCCCCCAGCGGGAAACATTCGAAGTTGCTGTCCGCGTCCACCTCCGAAAGGGGCAGGATGGCGAAACCCTGGGACAGGGCCAGCATCATGGTCTGCACGTCCTGGCTGCGGGCAACCCGAACATCGTGGAAGGTGGTGCCGTACTTTTTGTGAAGGTTGGTGCGGCAGTATTCGTAATAATCCTCGTCCATGGATTTGGTAATTAGGGGAAGACTCTCAATCGCCTTCTCGATGGAGCCGAAGTGGCGCACCGTGTTGGGCGGAAGCACCAGGTAGTCCAGGGCTTTCAGGATATCGATGCTGCGAATCTCCGGATAGGCGCGGACTTTTTCACTGATATTGTCCGGCATGACGATGGCGTGGAGGCGCTGATGCACCAGATCGCTCACCAATTCCTTCTCGCTGCCGAAGGAGGCCTTCAAGTTCACGTCCCGATAGGCGGTTTGAAAATCCGTAAAGAGGGACACGTAGAAATGAGAACCGTCCAGTCCCAGGTTCAAATCCCGGGAGTGGTCCTGCTTCAGGGCGGCCACCAGATTGGCATAATCTTTTTTCATGGCCAGCGCCTTTTCGTAGAAAATCTGCCCCTGGTCGGTGAGCTCGCAGCCCTTGTTGGTTCGATAGAACAGCTTGCAATTGAATTCGCTCTCCAGTTGGGCAATGTACTTGCTCATGGTGGTCTGTGCAATTCCGCACTGATCGGCGGCTTGGGTGAAGTTCCCGGTGTCTGCCGCCGTTAAAAAATAGTCTAATTTTTGAATATCCATAACCTTTACCTCTCGTTTTTATTATAACGGATAAAAAATAATAAACAATAGAATAATTTGGTTCAGTATGTCAAAACATGAAAAAAAGTGGTTGCAAGATGAAAAAGATTCTTTTTAAAAACACATTTCTTCATGGTAGAGTAGGTGGCGTATTGGTTATAAATGTTAATAGGTAAGGTGAAAAAATGGAAAAGAAAAGAAGTAAGTTCTCCGCAACCCTTTGCATGGGGCTTGCATTATTTGCCGCACAGTTCGGTGCGGGAAACCTGATCTTCCCGCCGTTCCTGGGAAGAGAAACGGGAAGCAGCTGGATCAGCGGATTCATGGGATTCTTCATCATGGACGTAGGACTGGCAGCAATCGCGATTGCGTCGGTAGTGCTGAACCGGAAAGGGAACGTTGACGGAGTTGTGGGCAAGATGGGAGCAAAGCCGGGAAAGGTACTGCTCACCACCATCATGCTCTGTCTGGGACCGTGCGTGTGCATTCCGCGAACTGCGGCAACCAGCTATGAGCTTGGATTCAAGACCATCGCGCCAAGCGTGCCGCTGTGGCTCTACGGTCTGGTGTTCTTCCTGATTACGTTGGGACTGGTTATCCGCCCGTCTAAAGTAGTAGACATTATCGGAAACTATCTCACCCCATGTCTCTTGGCCGTAATGATTCTCCTGATTGTCATCGGAATTATCAACCCGCTGGGATCTTCCGTTTCTCCGGAAGAAATCGTTCCGTTTGCATCCGGCATTCAGAACGGATATCAGACACTGGACGGAATCGGCGGCGTGCTGATTACCATCATGCTGATTACCGCCGCATACAACTACGGTTACAAGGAACACGAAGACGTTAAAAAGATGATCGTGGGCGCGGATCTCATTTCCGCAGCGCTGCTGGCCATCGTGTACGGCGGACTGACCTATCTGGGCTCCACCGCTTCCGGTATTCCGGAATATGCCGGACTGGATCAGGCGGGCCTCCTGGTAGCGATTACCTACCACCTGATGGGAAAATACGGCGTATATGCACTGGCAGCCATCGTAATCCTGGCCTGCGTTACCACCGCACTGGGACTCAGCTCCATTGTGGGAGATTACTTTGAAGAGCTGACCCACGGAAAGCTGAAGTACAAGCAGATTGTCATCGCCCTGATTGCCATCAGCTATGCCATGTCCAACTTCGGACTGAGCCAGATTATCGCCATTGCGGGACCGGTACTGAACATCCTGTACCCGCCGCTGATTGTGCTAGTGCTGGGAGCCTACGTGGAGAAAATTACGGACAACGACCACGTCATCTGCGTGGGAACCTACGTGGCGCTGATTACCAGCATCCTGAGCACCATCAGCACCTCCGGACATCCGATTGCCTTCATCGACAACCTGCCGTTCGCCTCCTTTGGATTGGGCTGGGTTATCCCGGCACTGATTGGCTGCGGTCTGGGCGCATTCTGGAAGAAGGATGCCTCTCTGCTCTCCGGAAAAGAACTGAACGCGGGCAAAAAGCTGGAAGCGGAATAAGAACGCTTAAAACACTAATTTCTATACTATATAGGGGAAACACCGCCTCGGTTTAGAAGGCGGTGTTTTGCTTTGCTGCTAAAAACATTTAAACGGTTGCTCCCAGCGTTGACCGGCTGCCGGTTCATACTGAAGTCGGTATGAAAAAACATGATAGCAAAAAAGAACAAGGCGAAAAGGAGGTGAAAAAATTTTTCAATTTATATAAAAAACTGGTTGAATGGATAATTAATCTACAACCATGGGGCATGACATGCGTATATTGATTATTTAAAGAAATAAAAACACAATATATTGTGACAACAAAAAAGTACGTCATAAAAATAACACAATTTTGCTTTGAAAACCGTACAAAATCTTGAAACCCTATTGTTCAATAGGTTTCCGCCAGTATTAAAAATTGTAAAAAGTTTTCTCCTTTCAACTAAATATATAGAACATATGTTGCGAATGTGAAGAACGGGTGATATACTTTGAGCATAAATTGTATAGGGCGGATTAACCAATTCAGTGATTATTCCGATTTAGTCCGAGAGGTGGATTGTCTTATACAGAGTTCTTATATGTGTCGTTTTCATTTTTGTATGGAGGTATTGAAATGGAACAAGAAAACCAAAAAGGCCAATTTAATTCCAATTTTGGATTCTTGATGGCAGCACTTGGATCGGCCGTAGGTCTTGGTAACCTGTGGTCCTTCCCTTACAAGATGGGTATGGGCGGCGGATTCGCTTTCCTGCTCTTGTACGTTATTTTGGCAACTGTAGCCGGTTACCCTCTGATGCTTTCCGAGATGGCTCTCGGTCGTAAGACTCAGAAGGCAGCAATCGAAGCTTACAAGGAAGCCGATCACAGATTCACCTTCAACGGTGTTCTGCAGACCATCGTTCCTTGGCTCTTGATTTGCTTCTACTGCACATTCGGTGGATTCATCACCAAGTACCTGGGAGACTCCATTCTGACGCTCTTCGGTAAGGGTATTCTGAACACTGCCGATCCGGGCGCACAGTTCGGCGGACTGCTGACAAACACCGGAAACTCCGTTGCATGGATGACAGGATATCTGCTCCTGACAATGGTAATCGTATTCGGTGGTGTATCCGGTGGTATCGAGAAGTTCTGTAAGGTAGCAATGCCGTTGCTGTTCTTCATGCTGCTCATCGTAGTAGTAAGATCTTGCACACTGCCTGGCGCAGGCCCTGGACTGAAGTTCCTGTTCAGCCCGGATCTGAGCGCTTGGGGAAGTGCAAAAGGATTCTTCACCGTACTCTCTTCGGCAGGTGGACAGTGCTTCTTCTCACTCTCTCTGTCGTCCGGTTGTATCATTGCTTACGGTTCTTACCTGGATAAGAAGGAGAACCTGGAATCCAACGCAGCAATTATCACCTTTGGTGACTCCATGGTAGCGATTCTGGCTGGCGTAGCTATCTTCCCGGCTGTATTCGCATTCGGTCTGGAGCCATCCGCAGGACCTGGACTGCTGTTCGTATCGATGACAACCGTATTCACATCCATGGGCGCTGCAGGAAAGATCTTCCAGTTGCTGTTCTGGCTGCTGGTATTCTTCGCAGCACTGTCTTCTTCCATCGGTATGATGGAGGCAGGTATTTCCGCAATTCTGGATTCCAGAATGAAGGCCGGAAAGAGCGCGAACAGAGTTAAGGTTACCGTCATTATGGCTCTCGCAGCATGGTTTGGTAACTTCCTGACCACCGCTGATGGACTGGGCACAAGCCAGAATGCATTCTTCGTAGCATTCCGTGGCCTGTTTAGACAGCCGGATGTACTGGACGTATGGGACTGCATCGCAGAAGGTATCCTGATGCCGCTGACCGGCCTCATCCTGACAATCCTGCTTGGCTGGGTTGTACCTGGATATCTTGATGATGAAATCAGCAATGGAGGAACCAGAAAGTTCAAGACCAGAGGTTTCTACAACTTCTGCATCAAGTGGGTTGGACCGATCTTCCTGGCAATGATTGTTTATGGACAGCTCACAAGCTTCTGGGGTTAATTTAAAGACTCGTTGTAAGACTTTAACTTAAGGCAAATATAAAGAACGCACAAATGCTCGGATTCTCGGATTCGGGCATTTGTGTTTTTTGAATTGGAAGGCCGCCGGGCGGGACGTTGAGTTTGCGCCTCACCGCCGTCAAAACCTTGAAGTACCGTCGGGAGGCGCAAACAATTAGCCGTGAAAGCCGGTGGGCGCCCGTTCGAGTTTGCGCCTCACCGCCGGCAAAGCCTTATGGTACCGTCAGGAGGCGCAAACAATTAGCCGTGAAAGCCGGTGGGCGCCCGTTCGAGTTTGCGCCTCACCGCCGGCAAAGCCTTGTAGTTCCGTCGGGAGGCGCAAACAATTAGCCGTGAAAGCTGCCGGGCGCCCGTTCGAGTTTGCGCCTCACTGCCGGCAAAGCCTTATGGTACCGTAGGGAGGCGCAAACAATTAGCCGGAAGAGCTGCCGGGCGCCCGTTCGAGTTTGCGCCTCGCCGCCGGCAATGCCTTGTAGTACCGTTAGGAGGCGCAAACCGGCACCTGTAAAATTGTCATAGGAGCGGTAAAGAACGCGAGCAGAGCTCGTTCCCGTCCTCATCCCGAATCACAATGAAAAATTCCACCCTGAAAAGGGGTGGAATTTTTATCATCTTGTATTCTCGCTCGCCGGAGGCCTATCCAGATGGCGGAGCCGCTCGGCACTTACGCGTCCTTCTTGCTGTCGTCGACTTCCTTCTTGCGAATTGCTTTTGTGCGAATCTCCTCGCAGACCTGATTCACGAACTCGCTCAGCGGCTTGCTGCCTTCGTCACCGGCGAATCTGGAACGAACGGAAACGGCATTTTCTTCCTCTTCCTTGGCACCCAGCACCAGCATGTACGGAATCTTTTCCATCTGCGCTTTGCGGATCTTGTAGCCGATACGCTCCGTGCTGTGGTCCACGTGGACATCTACGCCGTTGCGGCGGAGTTCACGGAATACCTTTTCCGCATAGTCATCGTACTTGTCGGAAATCGGGAGGATACGAACCTGTTCCGGGCACAGCCATGTCGGGAAGTTGCCCGCGTATTTTTCGATGAGCCATGCCAGCGTTCTCTCGTAGCAGCCCATGGAAGTACGGTGGATGATGTACGGGCGCTTCTTGGAACCGTCCTTATCGATGTAGTACATATCGTAGCGCTCTGCCAGGAACATATCCAGCTGAATGGTGATCATGGTGTCTTCCTTGCCGTATACATTCTTAGCCTGAATGTCCAGCTTTGGACCGTAGAACGCTGCTTCGCCGGTCGCCTCGGTGTAGTCCAGACCGATTTCATCCAAGATGGTTCTCATGGCATCCTCTACGCGGTTCCAATCCTCCGCAGTTCCTAGATACTTCTCCGAGTTCTCCGGATCCCACTTGGACATTCTGTAGGTTACATCCTCTTCAAGACCCAGAGTGGTGAGGCAGTGTTTTGCCAGGCGAACGCAGTTCTTGAATTCCTCGTCGATCTGCTCCGGCGTGCACACCAGGTGACCCTCGGAAATGGTGAACTGACGAACACGAGTCAGTCCGTGCATCTCGCCGGAATCCTCGTTACGGAACAGGGTAGAAGTCTCGGCCATTCGGTATGGCAGGTCCCGGTAACTCTTCTGACGCGCCTTGTACACATAGTACTGGAACGGGCAGGTCATCGGGCGCAGCGCATATACATCGCTGTCCGCATCGTTTTCAATCATCTTCAGGTCCTGAACACCGTGAATCTCACGGGAAGCATCCTCGGAATTGTTCAAATCCTCCAGGTTATCGTAGCCCAGCAGGAACATGCCGTCCTTGTAGTGATACCAGTGATCCGAGATCTTGTACAGGGTGGACTTTGCCATCAGCGGAGTCCGGGTACGAACGTAGCCCCATTCGTAATCCTCCAGATCCTCAATCCAGCGCTGCAGCTTCTGAATCATTTTGGTACCGTTCGGCATGAACAGCGGCAGACCCTGCCCCACTACATCCACCGTAGTGAACAGGTCCATCTCGCGGCCCAGACGGTTGTGATCTCTGTTCTTGATATCTGCCAGATACTCCAGATACTCTTCCAGATCCGCCTTCTTGGTGTACGCGGTTCCGTAAATTCTGGTGAGCATCTTGTTGTGCTCGTCTCCTCTCCAGTACGCACCGGAAGAAGAAGTCAGCTTGAACGCCTTAATCTGCTTGGTGCTCATCAGGTGCGGTCCGGCGCACAGCTCGATGAAATCTCCCTGCTGATAGAAGGAAATGGTCTCGCCCTCCGGCAGATCCTCAATCAGCTCCACCTTGTACGGCTCTTCCCGATCCTTCATCATCTGAATCGCTTCTTCCCTCGGCAGTGTAAAGTACTCCAGACGGTCGCCCTTCTTGATGATCTTCTTCATCTCCTTCTCAATCTTGTCCAGATCCTCTCGGGTCAGCGGCGGCATGTCGAAGTCATAGTAGAATCCGGTGTCGATGGAAGGTCCGATGGCCAGCTTTGCCTCCGGGTACAGGTTCAGCACTGCCTCCGCCAGAACGTGAGAGCAGGTGTGGCGATACGCGTGTTTGCCCGCATCGGAATCGAAAGTGAGAATGTTCAGCTCACAGTCGCTGTCGATCACGGTACGCAGATCCTTCACCTCACCGTTCACCTCGCCCACGCAGGCAACGCGGGCCAGACCCTCGCTGATATCCTTCGCGATATCGTAGATGGACATCGGTTCTCTGTATTCACGGGTACTTCCGTCTTTCAAAGTAATAATCATTTGGTTTCCTCCTTCTTGAAACGGAAGGTACAAAAAAGTCCCTTCCGCAGATATACTGTCAGAAGGGACGCATACATTTCGTATTCGTGGTTCCACCCATCTTCCGGGAAAAACCCGGCACTCATTATGGCTTTTCACGCGGCCGGCGGGCAGGATTAGTGCCACTCGGAGGTGGTGTTCCGCAAGTCCGAATCTGGGATAATTTCACCGGATATCCCTCTCTGTAAGATTCCCCCGACAAGCGTACTGTCCTCGTCATCGTTTTATTTTTATAATCATAAATTCTAGCACCGGCGCAAAACCTTGTCAAGCGGTAAAAACAAATTCGCCCCGGCTCGCACCTCCGGCAAGGCCCCTAGATCACCAGCCCGTAGCGGTTGGCCAGTGGCAGAAGCTCCGCCTCCGGCAGATCGCCGGCATAGATGGCCCGGCCCTGATAGATTTCCAGCGCCTGCTCCAGAAGAGACGCATCATTGCACAGGATGCACAGAGGCAGCGGGATGGCGTATTGGAAGTCCTCCAGGTTGTCCAGCTCCTCCTCCGCTTTGATCTCCACCGTCATGAAGAGGGCTTCGTCGTCCTCCTCCACTTCCTCGCAGGAATCCTCCAGGTGCTCGTCGCAAGGATAGATTTTGCCGATTTCCGAATCCGGTGGCAGGAGGTAGAGATTCTTCTCCGTGGCCAGAGGGATTTTACCTTGGAAATCCGGGTGCGGCGGCAAGAATTCCACCTTCTGAAGCTCCCGATGAATCGCTTGGATGTGCTCCTCCGTGGAGCCGCAGCAGCTTCCGAAAATGCCCACGCCGGCGGACGCCAGGTCCTTCACGTAGGACGCCAGTTCCTCCGGACCGCAGTCGTAGTAGGTCACTCCGTTTTCCGTCTTTGGCATGCCCGCATTTGGTTTGGCGATGAGGGGCACCTCCGCGTACTTCTGCAGCCGCTGAATGTGGGGCAGCATCCGGTCCGGTCCTGTGGAACAGTTTAGCCCGAAGGCATCGATGCCCATGTTCTGCAGGATCACCAGCGCCGCCGCGATATCGTTGCCCATCATCGTGCGGCCGTTGGCCTCGCAGGTAAAACACACCATGATGGGTTTATCGGAAATTTGGCGGATGGCCAGCACCGCTGCCCGAGCTTCCGCCAGGTTGGACATGGTTTCCACGGTGTACAGGTCCACACCGGCTTCCTCCAGGGCTTCCGCCTGTTCTCGGTAGATCTCCAGCATCTCCCGGAAAGTGGTGTTTCCGATGGGCTTGAGAAATTTGCCGGTCTGGGAAATATCCCCCGCCACCAGTGCGCGCCCGTGGGCATTATCCAAAGCTATTTTTGCCAGGCGAAGGTTGTAGTCTTCCACCTGATTGAAGACGCCGTATTCCTCCAGCTTGACCCGGTTAGCCCCGAAGGTGGGGGCGTACAGCACGTCGCTTCCGGCTTCGATATAGTTATTGTGCAGATCCGTAATGGCATCCGGGTGTTCCAACACCCACTGCTCCGCGCTGATGCCGCCCCGGTAGCCCCGCTTTTGAAGCTCGGTCCCCGTGGCGCCGTCCAGCAGAATCGGAAAATGAAGTTCCATAATATGCTCCTTTTTTGTTGTCTCGTTGTCCCTGTAAAATCTTTTCTTAATATTATAGGCAGAGGGTTTTGGAGGTGTCAAGAAAATATCAAAAATGGTATAATGAATCATTATACCGAGGGGGTAGGGAAATGAAAACAGAGGAACTGATTGAGCTGGCACTGGAGGTGGGATTCGACCACGCCGGAGAACTGAATATGGGGGCGCTGGACTTCCGGCCGGAGGTGCGGGACATGTGTTCAAGCGGACGCTGCCGGGCCTACGGCACCCGGTGGAGCTGCCCGCCGGCGGTGGGGGATCTGGAACGCAGCCGGCGGCGCACGGAGAAGTATCATCGGGGGATCCTGGTACAGACTACGGGGAAGATGGCCCACGACTTTGACAGCGAGGGAATTTTACAAGCAGAGAAACGCCACAAGGAGCGGTTTGCCACTTTGGTGCGGCAGATTCGTTACGGATATCCGGACTGCCTTCCCATGGGAACGGGGGCCTGTACCCTGTGCCGAAAGTGCACCTATCCGGACCGGCCCTGCCGCCATCCGGAGGAAATGTTCACTTCCATGGAGGGCTACGGCTTGCTGGTAAATGATGTGGCAAAGGCCTCCGGGCTTCGGTACGACTACGGGCCGGGTACCATCACCTATTCCGCTGCGGTACTGATTGACTAGAAAAGGGATTTTTTTACAGGGACAAAGGAGAACACAATATGACACCAAGAGAGATATTTCTGGAACTTTTGAAGAAAGAGGGACGGCCGGAACGCCTGCTGGATCAGTACGAGGCCCTGCAGATGGCTTTGGGGGATCCGGTGAGCCGGTACCTTCGGGCCGGTCAGGTTCGGGGGTCTCGGACCATCGACCGCTGGGGCGTGACCATTCTGTTTCCGGAAGATGCGCCGGGCACCATCCCGTATCACTCGGAAGAAGCCACGGTGCTGAAGGACATCACCCGGTGGAAAGAGGTGGTTCACGCACCGGATATTAAAAACAACTGCCAAGAGGGCTGGGAAGAATTCCGGAAGGTCCAGCGGGAGAAAGCGGGAGACGAGCGGCTTCTGGCGGGTTTTATGGGAACCGGAATCTTCGAGCAGTGCCACTTCCTGATGGGATTCGAGGACACATTGACCAACTTCTACGAGCATCCCAAGGAGATGCACGAGTTGATCGACTACATCCTTCAGTATCGGCTGGAGTACGTGCGGATGCTGATTAAGGGACTGCAGCCGGATGTGATTTTCTCCCACGACGATTGGGGTGCGAAAAACCAGCTGTTTATGAAACCGGAAATCTGGCGGGAATTCTTCAAAGAACCGTATCGGAAGTTTTACGGAGAGATTCGGGATGCGGGTTGCATTGCCATCCATCACTCCGATTCCTACCTGGTGCCGATCCTGGACGATATGGTGGAAATCGGCATCCAGTGCTGGCAGGGCATTCTGCCGGAGAACAACATTCCGGAGGTGGTGCGCCACCTGGACGGCCGCATGATTGTCATGGGCGGCGTAGGGGCCGAAATCGACCGAGGCGACGCCACGGAAGAGGAAATTCGGGCATACATGAGAAGGATGTTGGCGCAGAACGGAACGCTGGAACACTTCATTCCGTCCATCACCTACGGATTGCAAGGCACCATCTTCAAGCACGTGGACCCGATTATCGACGAGGAAATCGCCCGGTACAACAATGAACTTCACTTCCGGCACTACAACTATCCGGTGACGGAAAAGAAATACGCCCTCTCTACGGGCAAAAATAAATCCGCATCCCACGGGGAGCAGAAGGTGACCGGCAATGCCGGAAAGACGCCTCTGGGAAAGGTGGCGGACGTGCTGATGAAGGGCAACCGGAACCGGATGGAGAAAGTGTGCCGGGAAGCCCTGGATGCGGGATACGCGCCTCAGGAAATTCTGAACAAGGGATTGATTACCGGAATGACGGAAGTGGGCAATGCCTTCTCCCGAGGCGAGGTGTTCGTTCCGGAAATGCTGATGTCCGCAAAATGCATGACCACAGCCCTGAATCTGCTGAAGCCTATGCTGGTAGCCGATGCGGGGGCATCCTTGGGCAAAGTGTGCATCGGTACGGTGCAGGGCGATATGCACGATATCGGGAAGAACCTGGTGAAGATTATGCTGGAAGGAAACGGCTTTGACGTGATCGATCTGGGAAGCGACGTGCCGGCGGAGACCTTCGTTCGCACCGCCAAGGAAGAAAAGTGCGACATCATCTGCTGCTCCGCACTCCTCACCACCACCATCGAAGAGATGCGGAAGGTGGTGGAAGGCTGCAAGGCAGCGGGTATCCGAGAGGATGTGGTCATCATGGTGGGCGGCGCCCCGGTGACTCAGGATTTCTGCGACAGCATCGGCGCGGACATTTATACGGACGACGCCACCGCCGCGGCCAAAGCAGCGGTTCAAGCGATGGAAAACCGGCAGAGACCGGCGTAAGAAACATGTTTTTATGGGAGGAAAGGAAATGCTGTTATTATCGAAAGAAGATATTCGCAAAGTTGTAACCATGGCAGACATCATCGAGGGCAACAAGGTGGCCTACAAGAGCGTGGTGGACGGAGAAGTGGAGAACCCGCTGCGCACGGTGATTCCGGGAAAATATGACGGATCCTTCGTGTTCATGCCGGCCTACGCACCGGGACTGGATGCGGCGGCGCTGAAGGTGGTGGATATTTTCCCCCACAACCCGGAACAGGGGCTGAAGACCTCTCCGGCGCAGGTGCTGCTCATCGACGGTAAGACGGGATACATCAGCGCCATTCTGGACGGAACCTACGTGACGGAAGCCCGCACCGGCGCGGCATCGGGAGCGGCTTTTGACATTCTGGGAAAGAAGGAGTGCCGGAAGGGGGCCATGATCGGCACCGGAGGACAGGCGGCCTGCCAGCTGGAAGCCATGCTGACGGCAAGAAAGCTGGAAGAGGTGGCCGTGTACAGCCGGAACAAGGAGAAGCGGGAAGCTTTTGCGGCGGAGATGCAGGAGGAACTGAAGGAATTCGGCACCCGAATCTATGCAGCAGGCAGCGCCGACGAAGCGGTGGAAGATGCGGACCTGCTGATTACGGTAACGGGATCCTCGGAGCCGGTATTCGACGGCACCAAGGTGAAACCGGGATGCACCATCAGCTGCGTGGGCACCTACGAGCCTCACAAACACGAGCTGGATCCGGCGGTGCTGCCGAGAACCGCTAAGATTATCTGCGACTCCAAGGACGCGGTGATGGCGGAAAGCGGGGATCTGCTGATTCCGATTCAGGAGGGCATCATTTCCGAAAGCGACGTGCTGGGAAGCCTGGGAGATGTGATCAACGGAACCGTGGCCGGCAGAGAGAACGACGAGGAAATCATCGTCTTTGAGAATGTGGGTATTGCGGCCCTGGATCTGGTGGCGGCAAAGGTCATTTACGATAAAGCGGTGGAGAAGGGTATCGGCCAGAGCTGGGGATAGACCCGACACCGAAACGGAACATAGGAAATAGGATATGGAACAAATCGAAAAGACAGAAAAATACATTTTGGTGGCGGTGGCTACCGGCGAGGAAGAAGCGGCCTGGGCGTCCCTGGAGGAGCTGGGAGAACTGGTGCGCACCGACGGCGCGGAGGTGTCCTCCATGGTGGTGCAGAACCTGGACCATCCGGAGCGGGCCACCTATGTGGGCAGCGGCAAAGCCTTGGAAATCCGGGAAATGCTGGAGGTGCAGGAAGCGGACGGAATCATCTGCGACGATGAACTGACCCCGTCCCAATTCCGGAATCTGTCGGATGCCATCGGGGCAAAGGTGCTGGACCGGACCCTGCTGATTCTGGATATTTTTGCGGCCCACGCCAAGACGAAGGAAGGAAAGATTCAAGTGGAAATCGCCCAGCAGCGATACCGGGCCTCCCGCCTTCGGGGAATGGGGGAAGCCATGTCCCGTCTGGGTGCGGGCATCGGTACCAGAGGACCGGGCGAAACCAAGCTGGAGACGGACCGCCGGGTGATTCAGAAGCGCATCAAGGTGCTGTCCGATGAGATTGAGGATATGAAGCGAGTGCGGGAGACTACCCGGAAGAAGCGGTCGGAAAGCGCTACCATGACCGTGGCCATCGTGGGATACACCAATGCGGGGAAATCCACCCTGCTGAACAAGGTGACGGATGCGGGCATCTTGGCGGAAAACAAGCTTTTTGCCACGCTGGATCCCACCACTCGAACCGCCGTGTTGCCGGACGGACAATCGGTACTGCTGACGGATACCGTTGGTTTTATCAACAAGTTGCCTCACCATCTGGTGGATGCCTTCCGAAGCACGCTGGAAGAGGCGAAGTATGCGGATATCATTATGCACGTGATCGATGCCTCCAACCCTCAGTGGGAACTGCACCGGAAGGTGGTGCTGGACACCCTGAAGGAGCTGGGCGTGGTAGGCAAACCGGTGATCACGGTGTGGAACAAGATGGACTTGCTCCCGGAAGGGGAGAAGCGACAGGATTTTCAGGCAGAGGCATCGGTGATGATCTCCGCCAAAAAGAACCTGGGCTTGGAAGAGATGTTTGAAGAGCTGGGACGAATCGTTCGGGAATCTCGGGTGTACGTGGACACGGTGCTCACCTACTCGGAGATGGGCATTCTGGAGCAGATTCGGAAATTCGGCCAGCTGCTGGAAGAGAAATACGAGGGAGACGGCATTCACGTGAAGGCCTACGTTCCCCACGCTTTGGCGTATCTGGCAGAGCGCTAGCACAGAACCGGCGGAAGCGCCGGGAAAGAAAACGAGGCGATGGATATGATAAAAACAGTTATTTTCGATATCGGCCGGGTGCTGATCGGCTTTGAGTGGAAGGAATACGTCCACGCGCTTTTCGGCAATCCGGCGGTGGAAGCAGAGGTGACGGATGCCACCTTCGGCAGCGGAATCTGGAACGAGATGGACCGGGGCGTCTGGTCGGAGGAAGAGGTGCTGGCGCGGTTCATCGCCCGGGCGCCGGAGCGAGAGAAGGAAATCCGGGTCGCTTTTGACCGGGTGGGCTGCTGCACGGAGCGGAAGGAATACGCCATTCCGTGGATTGAAGATCTGAAGGCCCGGGGATACCGGGTGCTGTTCCTGTCCAATTATTCGGAACACGTGCGAAAGAGAAGTACACATGCCCTGGATTTCCTGCCCCACCTGGAGGGCGGCGTCTTTTCCTACGAGGTGCACCGCATCAAGCCGGAGCCGGAAATCTACCGCATCCTGCTGGAGAATTACGATCTGAAGGCAGCGGAGTGCGTCTTCGTGGACGACAACGGGAAGAATATTCAGGCGGCCCGGGAGATGGGCTTCCGCACCGTGCATTTTGAGAATTACGAACAGGCCCACGAGGCGCTGGAGGAATTGCTGAAGAGCGACGGAGAAGCGGATGAATAGCCGGACCGGAAATCGGAAGAACTCAAGGCGTCCTAGGAGCCGGCTGGGCGCCGCGGCCGGCGGCCTGGTGCGGGGCTTGTTCCTGCTGCTGGTCCTGTCGCTGGTGGTATTCTTCCTGTCGCGGGCGTGTCCCGGAGATCCGCTTCGGTCCTGGTACGGGGACGGGGTGGACCGGCTGAGTGCGGCACAGAAGGAGGCCATGCGCCGGAACCTGGGACTGGACCGGTCCCTGTGGGTGCAGTACGGCCTGTGGCTTCGGAACCTGTTCCAAGGCAGCCTGGGCATTTCCCTCAAATACAAACGGCCGGTGACGGCAGTGCTGGGCAGCGTGGCGGGAAACACCACCATTCTGGGAATCCTAGCCTACCTGTTCACCTTCCTGCCGGCTTTTCGGATCGGAAGCAGCTGCGCCCTGAAGGAGGGCAGCCGGAAGGACCGCCGGCTCTCCCGCACCGCCGTGGTGACGGGAAACATTCCTTCCTTCTTTCTGGGACTGCTGCTGATTCTGTTTTTTGCCGTGAAAATCCGGCTCTACCCCACCGGCGGCGCCTATTCCTACGGCATGGCCCACAGCCTGCCGGACCGCCTGTGGCATCTGGTGCTTCCATGTGCCGTGCTGGTGTTGGAGCACGTGGGGTACTACGGCCTGATGGTGCGGAACCTGTTGGTGGAGGAAACCCGAAAGGACTACGTGCTGCTGCACAAATCCCAGGGCATCCCCCGGGAGAAAATCCTCCGAAAATACTGCATGAAGAACATCCTGCCGGGCATGATTCCGGCCATGACCATGGCGGTGCCCCACATCCTGGGCGGCACCTACGTGGTGGAAATGGTCTTCGGCTATCCGGGACTGGGCACCCTGGCCTTCGAAAGCGCCCTGTACAAAGACTTCAATGTGCTGATGGCGGTAACCCTGCTCACCGGTGCGCTGGTCATCTTCTGCAACATGCTGGGAGAGGCCGTCAGCGCCGCCATCGATCCGAGGATGAAGGATGGCGCGGAATTCCGGGAGGTGGATTATGAATAAAAAAAAGATTCGCCTCGGTCCGGGCGTCCGGCTGAGCATGGTCGTGCTGGCCGTCGTGGGCATCGCCTCCTTGCTGGCGCCCCTGCTGGCACCTTACGGGCCCAACGAGATGGGGCCGGCCATCAACCAAGCCCCTTCGGCAGAGCACCTGTTCGGCACCGACTCCATGGGCCGGGATCTGCTGACCCGGATTCTCTATGGGGGGCGGGCCAGCCTGTGCATCGGCCTGCTGGCGGCGGCCATCAGCACCGGTATCGCCATGATCTACGGATCCCTCAGCGGCATGAGCCGCCGGTGGGTGGACCGGGGACTCATGGGGTTTGCGGATTTGATGCTCAGCGTACCCCAGATTCTGATCGTGGTATTTCTCCAGGCGATTTTCGGAAAATCCGGATACCTGTCCCTGGCTCTCTCCATCGGCGTGACGGGCTGGATGGCCATGGCTCGGATCATCCGCAACGAAGTGCGGCGGATTCGGGAGACGGATTACGTCACCGCGGCCAGGATGATGGGCGGCAGCTTCGGGTACATCCTTCGGAAGCACCTGCTGCCGGGCTTTCTGCCGGCGGTGCTGTACGCGGCGGTGAGCAGCATCGGCGCGGCCATGATGACGGAGGCCACCTTGAGCTTCATGGGACTGGGACTCCCGGTGGCGGAGGTGTCCTGGGGCAGCCTGCTGTCCGACTCCCAGAATGCACTGCTCTCCGGCAGCTGGTGGATCATCCTGATTCCCGGCATCGTGCTGATCGGAACACTGATCGCCATCGCGGCGCTGGGGGAACAGGTGCGGAAGGGGAACACCCGACTGCACAGCAATTTATAAGTCTTCGAAAGGAAAAAACGGGAAAAGAGATTGGCGTTATTGCTGCATAAGCGAAAGGTAGAAACAAGATGAAAAATATTTCTAAGAAGTGGAAGCGAATTCTTCCGGCTATGCTGCTGGTTCTGGCACTGGCCGTTCTCACCGGATGCGGCGGTGAGGCAAAGCCGGACGCCGACACCATGGTGTACGGCAGTCAGGATTATACTGCCATTAACCCGGCATTGTACGAGCACGGGGAGATTAACCTGCTTATTTTTGCCGGGTTGACGGCCCACGACGCGGACAACAACGTGGTTCCGGGACTGGCGGAAAAGTGGAGCTACGACAAGGGCGCCAAAACCTGGACCTTCCGCCTGCGGAAAGACCGCACCTTCCACGACGGCGAACCGCTGACCTCGGCGGACGTGAAGTTCACCCTGGAATCCATCCTGGACGAGAAGAACGGATCGGAAATCGTGTCCAACTACGCGGACATAAAGAAAATTTCCTGCCCGGATGCCCGCACGGTGAAGATTCAGCTGAAGGAAGAGAACGTGGGATTCCCGGAATACATGACCATCGGCATCCTGCCGAAGCATCTCCTGGAGGGCAAGGACCTTACCACCGACGAGTTCAATCAGAAGCCGGTGGGCGCCGGCCCGTATAAGCTGACGGACTGGGACGAGGGACAGAGCATCACTCTGGAACGGTTTGACGGATATTATGCCGGAAAAGCCAACATTCCGAAAATTATTTTTAAAATCGTACCGGACAGCGCCACCCGCCTCCTGCAGCTGGAATCCGGGGACCTGGACATGGCCCAGCTGACGCCGAAGGACGGCAAAGCCCTGATGAAAAAGGATTCGGACTGCAGCGTGTACGAGATGGACACCGCGGATTACCGGGCGATTGCGTATAATTTTGCGGGCAGCAAGCTGTTCAAGAAGTATCCGGAGCTGGCGAACATTCTCAGCTACGGCATCGACCGGCAGGCGATTCTGAAGAGCGTGCTTCTGGGCGAGGGGGAGATTGCCTACTCTCCGATTCAGAAGAATCCGTTCAACGACAGCAGCATCGAGAAGTTCAAGTACGACCCGGCGAAGATGAAATCCCTGCTGGAGCAGGACGGCTGGAAGAAGAACAAGGAGGGCTGGTACGAGAAGGACGGCACGGAGCTGAAATTTACCATCGCGGCCATGTCCGACGATCAGGTGCGGGTGGATATGGCCAACATGTGCGCGGAGCAGCTGAAGAAGGAAGGCATCCATGCCACGGCGGAGAACCGGAAGGAACTGGATTGGGCCGGTCAGGATGCCTGCATCATCGGATGGGGCAGCCCGTTTGATGCGGACGACCATACCTACAAGGTGTTCACCTCCGGTGCAGGGGACAACTACACCGGATACGCCAATGCCGATGTGGACCGGGCCCTGGAAGCGGCGCGCTCCACCGACGACACCGGCCTGCGGAAGCAGTACTACAGCAGCTTCCTCCACAGCATGACCGAGCAGATGCCGTTCACCTACATCGCCTACATCAAGGCCAACTACGGCGTGAACAAGGCGGTAAAAGGCGTGGACAAGAACGTGGTCCTGGGCCATCACGGCGTGGGAATTTTCTGGAACGTAGCGGATTGGAAACTGGAACGATAGAAGATGATGAAGGATTGCGGCAGCAAGGGAGAATGGAATACGGGCAAAAATAAAACCGTTCTGAAGGTGGAGGATTTCCGGCTTTGCTTTAACGGTCGCTTTGGCGCGGTGCATGCGGTGCGGGATGCCAATCTGGAAGTTCACCGGGGCGAGATTGTGGCCCTGGTGGGCGAATCCGGCTGCGGCAAAACCGCACTGTGCCGGGCCATCCTGATGCTTCACTCCGCTCACGCCCGGTACCTGTCCGGCAGAATTCTCCTGGACGGCCGGGATGTTCGGACCTGCAGCGAAAGGGAAATGGAGCAGATTCGGGGAAAAGCGGCGTCGCTGGTATTCCAGAACCCCCTGAGTTCCCTGAATCCGGTGTACCGAATCCGGGAACAGATGGAAGAACCCATGCGCCGGCACCTTGGCATGAAGGAGGCCGGCACGTTGGAAACCCGCTCCCGGGAGCTTCTCCTGGAAATGGGCCTGGAGGAGCCGGAGGAGATTCTGGAAAAATACCCCCATCAGCTTTCCGGCGGACAGCGGCAGCGAGTGGCGGTGGCCATTGCGCTGGCAGGAGATCCGTCTCTGATTATCGCCGATGAGCCTACCACCGCATTGGACCCGGAAACCGCGAAAATGGTAACGGGACTCCTTCGCCGGGTGGCGGACGAGAAGCAGAAAGGCATCCTCTTTGTGACCCATGACCTGGCGGTGGCGGCGGAGTTGGCGGACCGGGTGCTGGTGATGAAGGCGGGAGAGATTCTGGAGCAGGGAACTACGGAAGATATTTTTACTCACCCGAAGGACGCCTATACGAAGAAGCTGGTACGCTGCGCGGAATGGGTACGGGGAGAAGCCTCTTCTCGAACCTTAGCGGCGGCACCGGAGCCGGAGGAAAAGATTCTGGCCGGGGTGCGTCACCTGAAGGTGCGGTATCCCGGCGCGTCCCATCCGGTGCTGCGGGACTGCAGTCTGGATATCCGGGAAGGGGAGATTCTGGGCCTGATCGGCGAGTCGGGCTGCGGGAAATCCACTCTGGCTAAGGTGCTTTGCGGCATACTGAAACCTTCCGCCGGGGCGGTGGAATTCTTCCGCCCGGTGAAACCCGTCCTGATATTCCAGGATTCCGTGGCATCCTTTAACGAGCGGATGACCATCGGCGAGATCATTCAGGAGCCGCTGGTCATCGGGAAGGTGCCCCCGGAGCGGCGAAGGGAAACGCTTCGGGAGCTGATGGAACAGGTGGAGCTGGAGGCGGATTTGATTGACCGCTACCCGTACGAGGTTTCCGGCGGACAGCGGCAGCGGGCGGCCATTGCCCGAGGGCTAGCCATGAATCCGGAATTTCTGATTGCGGACGAACCGATATCTTCGCTGGATGCACCGGTGCAGATGGAAATCGTCCAATTGCTGAAGCGGCTTCGGGATCGCCGTAATTTAACCCTGCTGATCATTTCCCATGACATTCCCATGGTGGAGCATATCAGCGACCGGATTATCCGGATGGAAAAGGAAGGACTTAGAGATGGAATCAGATAATTTAAAAGAAAAGGAAGCGCGGCTGCGGGAGAACCTGCGGAACCTGGGCTCTCTGGCGGTGGCGTTTTCCGGCGGGGTGGATTCCACCTACTTGCTGAAGGTCGCCCATGAAGAGCTGGGAGACCGGCTGCTGGCGGTGACCGCAAAGGGCAGCGTGTTCTCGGGACGGGACCTGTCCCAGGGAATGAAATTCTGCCGGCGGGAAGGAATCCGTCAGGAAATCGTGGAGATGAACGAGCTGGAAATTCCCGGTTTCCGAGACAATCCCCCGGACCGCTGCTATATTTGCAAAAAAACAATTTTCGGCAGTCTGCTGGAAACGGCGGCGCGCCATGGCATCCCCCACGTGGCCGAGGGCAGCAATATGGACGACCTGGGGGATTACCGGCCGGGACTGCGCGCCCTCTGGGAACTGCAGGTGCTGAGCCCCTTGAAAGAGGCGGGCTTGTATAAGGAAGAGATTCGGCAGCTCTCTCGAGACCTGCACCTTCCCACCTGGGACAAACCTTCCGCCGCCTGCCTGGCCTCCCGCTTCGCCTACGGCGAACGGATTACCCGGGAAAAGCTCCGCATGGTGGAACAGGCAGAAAACTTTCTGGCGGATCAAGGCTTCCGGCAGGTTCGGGTGCGCATCCACGGGGCCAATCTGGCCCGGCTAGAGGTGGCGCCGGAACAGCGAGACCGGCTGCTTTCCCTGGGCGATTCGGTAACGGAAGCCCTTCGGCAAATTGGTTTTACCTACGTCACCATGGACCTGAAGGGGTACCGCACGGGAAGCATGAACGAAATTCTGAAGGATGAGGAGAAGAAGGGAGTTGTCAATGGATAGAACGTTGTACTTGGAATGTGAAAGCGGAATCAGCGGAGACATGTCGGTGGCCATGCTCCTGGACCTGGGCGCGGACCGGGAGGTTCTGGCAGAGACCCTGAAATCCCTGCCGCTGCAGGGGTACGAGACTCGGATTTCTCGGGTGAACCGGAACGGCATCGATTGCTGCGATTTCGATGTGGTGCTGGAGGAGGAGAATTACGACCACGACATGGAGTACCTGTACGGGGAAGGGGACAGCCATCCTCATGTTCACGACCACAATCATGAACACACCCATGAGCATGATCACGCCCACACCCATGATCACGAGCACGTCCACGATCACAGTCATGACCATGAGGACGATCACGCCCATGCCCACCATCATTCCCATGCCCACGTCCATCGCCACTTGGCGGAAATCAATCGGATTATCGATGCCGGCAACCTGACCGACGGCGCCAACGCCCTGGCCAAAAAAATCTTCCGCATCATCGCGGAGGCGGAGAGCCGGGCCCACAACCTGCCTTTGGAGAAGGTGGGCTTCCACGAGGTGGGAGCGGTGGACTCCATCGTGGACATCGTGGCGTTCGCCGTGTGCTTCGATAACCTGGGCATCCGCCGGGTGTTGGTGCCAAAACTCTGCGAGGGCACCGGGGTGGTTCGCTGTCAGCACGGGATTCTTCCGGTTCCGGTTCCGGCGGTGACCAACATCCTGGAGGGCTCCGGGATTCCGATGGAAATCCTGCCGTACAAGGGAGAATTCGTCACTCCCACCGGCGCCGCCATCGTAAAAGCAGTTCGTACCGGCGGCGGTTTTCCGGCGGGCTGCACCATCGCCCGAACCGGAATGGGTGCCGGCAAGCGGCAGACGGAGCGGGCCAACGTCCTTCGGGGCATGCTGCTGGAATCTGCGGATGAAGCATCGGATTCCGTGTGGAAGTTGGAGACGGATATCGACGACACCACGGGAGAAGTGCTGGGCTACACCCTGGAACGCCTGCTGGAGGCGGGGGCCAAGGATGCGCACTACCTTCCTTGTTTCATGAAAAAGAACCGCCCGGCGTGGCAGCTCCAGGTAATCTGCGATGAGGAACACCGGCCGGCGCTGGAGCGCATCCTCTTCCGGGAAACCACCACCATCGGCATCCGGCGCGTCCGAATGGAGCGAAGCATCCTGAAACGGCAGACCGGAAATGCCGAGACCCCCTTCGGAAATGTGAGCATTAAAATCTGCCGGAGCGGGGATGAAACTTATTTTTACCCGGAGTATGAGGACGTGGCGGCGATTGCCCGGGAGAAGGACGTTCCTTTCGAGGAGGTGTACCGGGCGGCGCAGCAGTCGGCACGGGAGTTGTAAGGAGAGCGGTATGGATATTCAGGAGATTTTGAGAGGCTACAAGGCGGGGGAGATTTCCCTGGAGATTGCGGAGGCGAAAATCCGCCAGATCGATGAGCGGCCGGGGACGGGCTACGCCAATATGGGGTTCGCCCGGCTGGACACCCAGCGGAAGGAGCGGTCGGGTTTTCCGGAGGTGATTTTCTGCAGCGGGAAGCCGGACGATTATCTGGTGGCCATTTACCGTAAAATCACGGAGCTGGAGGGCCGGGCGTTCGGCACGCGGGCCACGCCGCACCAGGCGGCGCTGGTGCAGGAAGCCATTCCGGCGGTGGAGTACGACCCGGTGTCCCGAATCCTGAAGGTGGAACGGGACGGAAGTAACGGGGGCTCTGCCGGCGATAAAGCCTCCGGCGGCCGGGTTGCGGTGTGCACCGGCGGCACAGCGGATATCCCGGTGGCCGAGGAGGCCGCGCAGACGGCAGAATTCTTCGGCGCCCGAGTGGACCGGTTCTACGATGTGGGGGTCAGCGGCATCCACCGGCTGTTCAACAACATGGATGAAATCCGCAAAGCCGATTGCGTCATTGCGGTGGCAGGCATGGAGGGTGCCCTTCCGACGGTGATCGGCGGAATGGTGCGAAATCCGGTCATTGCCGTCCCAACTTCTGTGGGCTACGGCGCCAACATGCAGGGCCTGACAGCGCTGTTAACGATGATCAACTCCTGTGCCAACGGGGTGGCAGTGGTGAACATCGACAACGGTTACGGTGCCGGATATATGGCTACCCAAATCGGCCGGCTGGCGGCATCCGGCCGCAATCGGGAATAATAGGAAAGAAAAGAAACCGAAGGCGCGGGCCTTCGGTTTCTTCATTATTGGGATGCGGCCCGACGCCGTTCCACCGGCCCGGGCGCCGGGAAGGTTCGCGCCCGGGAAAAATGAAAAAGGCGGCCCGGCGGACGTCCGAGTTTGCGTACGACTACCCGGAAAGCCAATGAATTCGGTTTTGGTACGCAAACCCCGGGCCGGGGAATTTGGGAAAGGCGGCCCGGCCGCCCAATCTTCTATTGCTTTTTTCAATTGGCAAAAGCACCGCCAATAAAATACAATCACATTTATATGCGGCACGTGCACGGCGCGCGAATATGTGGCACGTGCACGGCGCGCGAGCACGTCATGCAAACACCGCGCGCGAATATGCGGCACGTGCACCGCGCGCGAACATGCCATGCAAACATGGCACATACACAGTGCCCAAACACCGTGCACAAGCATGTCGCCCATGCACGGTGCACGAGCGCAACATGCACAGCGTGCCAACATGCAGTGCCAACGCAAAGGAAGGAAAAAGGAAACAATGAGAGAAATGACATTTCGGAAAATCCGGAAACTGGGGATAATCGGAATTCTTTTTATGGTGGGGATGGTAATGTCCCTGCAGGGGGCTTTTGCCGGGGAGAAACCGGCACTTCAGAATCCGAAGGTAGTCTCGGATAAAAGCATGATTGCCGGACAGAACACCACCTGGGACACCGTTTACTACGGCTACTATCCGCAGACGGAAATCGTGGGAGCTGCCGATCAGTGCGGCATCAAAACCCGGCTATGGAAATCGGAGAAAGATTACGCTTTGGAGCCGGAAGTGTATGCCAAGCTGGAGACGGCAAAGTATACGGCTCAGGGGGACACGGTGCTGGACGGTATCAAGTACCGCCGCATGAAGGCTGGTGATCGGACGTACGTCTCCATAAACAGTGAAATCAACAATCACTATTTGTGGACTTCCGGAATCAAATATCATTACTTCCGCTATGAGCCGATTCGCTGGCGGGTTCTTACCGTTCAGGACACATCCAAGGGCAAGCGGGCGCTGCTTCTGGCGGACAAAATCCTGGATGATCGGAAGTACAACGAAACAGAGGGCGGCACCACCTGGGAGAAGTCCACGCTTCGCAGCTGGCTCAACGGATACGGTGCACAGGCCAATCAAGCCGGGCGAGATTACAGCAAGAACGGTTTCATAAAAACAGCATTCCGGGAGGCTCAGCAAACACCGATTGTCACCGGCGAATTGGCGAATAAAAACAATTACGCATACGGCACCAACGGCGGAAACGATACGGCAGATCGAATTTTTCTTTTGTCGGAAGATGAAGTGTACATGTCCTCTACTGCGGCGTACTATGGATTTGTAGCGGCGGGCAATTGGGAAAATCAGGACGAAGGAAAGCGCGCCCGGGGCAGCACCTATTCCAAGGCGAAAGGCCTGTGGTGCAACCACGAAGCGGGCTTCGAAGGCAACAGCATGTGGTGGATGCGTTCCCCGGGTCAGTTCGAGCGGAATGCCGCGTTTGTTTGCAACAAAGGATTCATTCGCTTCTACGGAACGAGGGCGGATGCCAAAGATGTGGGAATTCGTCCGGCCATGGTTCTGAACATGGATGACGCCGACTGGACATATGGCGGCACTGTGATTTCCAAGGGAGGCGGAACGGAGTCAGCGGCTCCGGCATCGAATGTTTTCGGGGACGAGACTTTGGAATACGAAGAGGAGGAACCGGCCAAGGTCCCGGTTTCCAAAATCTCCATCTCCGCATCACCGTCTCTGAAAATCGCCGCCGGTAAGAAGACCATCCTAAAAGCAAAAGTCTCCCCGGCGAAGGCGACCGACCGCTCTGTCACATGGTCTTGCAGCAATACCAAATACGCCACGGTGAATAGCAAAGGCGTAGTGACGACTAAGTCTAAAGGAAAAGGCAAGACGGTAACCATCACCGTAAAAGCCAAAGACGGAAGCGGAAAGAAGTGCTCGGTGAAGGTGCGCATCATGAAGCACAGCGTGAAATCCGTTTCCCTGAAGGGACCGAAAGCCATCAAGCGGGGCAAGAGCGGAAAGATTAAGGCGAAAATTAAAACCACCGGAAAGGATGCCAACCGCAGCCTTCGGTATTCGTCCAATTCAAAATACGTAAAGGTGACCTCCTCGGGAAAGGTTTCGGTACAGAAGAAAGCCAAGAAAAACAGCACGGTAAAAATTACCGCAAAGGCGCTGGACGGCACCAATCGCGCGAAAACCATCAAGATTCGCATCAAATAGACGAAATTGGAAAACACCGGAAAAATAAATAGCAACGAAGGCAGGTATGTATAGAAAAAAATGATACATACCTGCCTTTATATATAGAAAATTAATTATATATATTATCTATTATGGAAAACATGTTCAATTAGATATAATTATACAGAAGTTTATACTGATAGTTTATTGCTATTTGTTTTTTGAGAAAGGAAAATCATGAGAAAGAGAACTCAGAGAATCTCTGCAATTCTTCTTTCCCTGGCGATGGTGCTGACCGCACTGCCGTTCCACCTGGTCTACGCAGACACAGGCGCGGCGGCAGACGCACCGTCGGTGGATGAAACCCAGGGCAAGACCGATGCGCAGGAAAATGCGAAAGAGGCTTCGGAGCAGGCCTCTTCTTCAGAGAAGAAGGATACCGAAGCTGCAGAACAGAAGGATGCAGCAAAGAAATCTGTAAGTGCGAAGGCTGAAACGGAAGAGAAGATTGTAACCATCAAATCCGTTAAGGTGGTTTACGTGAACGGAAAACCGCTGGAAGACGGACACCTGATCAGTGCATATAGAAGCGACAAAAATGATTACGGTACCAATTACGAAGTGAAGGACGGAAAAATCTACGATCTCAAGTTGGTTGCCGGAGTTCCGTATAAGATCGGCATCAGCATGGACGATGACATGTCCTGGGACTATGACTTGGCCTACAACGAAAACGGCTACGTTCGAGTGGCGGTCAACGAAGATTCCACAAAGCTGATGAAGTACGATCTTGCCGGTAAGAAGATTACCGATACACCGGTGACAAAACTGGTGGTGAAAGAATACGATACGGAGGATCCGATTCCGCAGGGCAAGGAAGTAAAGGTTGCGGATATTCCTGTCGTTTATGAAGACGGCACCCCGGTTTCCGACGACGAGAACATGGAATTGGACCTCATCGATATGCAGAAATTGATGGATAACGGTTGGGGCGGTGCCTATTCCACTCGTTACAAGGTAAAGGACGGAAAGATTTCCGGCGTAAAGATGTATTCAGAGGTACAGTACAAGATCGGATTCGATACCGCAAATCCGTTCTGGCACACGCACGACGTAGTGGGCGCATACAACAGCAATAAGCTGCAGCGCATTTACGCAAGATACGATGGACAGGCTCCTCTGGAATACGATTATGACGAAGGAATCAACGCTCCGGAGAAGGAAGTTAAAAAGATTGTAGTGAAGAAGACCACGGAAGTACAGGATCCTTGCGCAACCCCGTCTTCCTGCTGGGTTGAACTGCTTCTTTCCGATAAGGGATACTATGCGGAAAGCGGTTTTGCATGGAAGGTAACCCGTCTGGATACCGGAAAGTCCAAGACCCTTTACAACAGAGAGGGTACTCTGACCGTTATCGGTGCAGCCAATGTGGAATATCTTCTGACGCTGGAGGAGAATGATACCTATGAAATCGACTTCGACTCCAACCCGATTTACAAGCAGTTTAAAGACAGAGGCGGAATTCCGTTCCACTTTACACAGGACAACAAAGGAAAATGGCAGGCCGTTCTGGAGGGCTACAGCGTAGAAGACTCCATGAGCCGTCTGAATTACAACTATGTCGATCTGAAGAGAATTGACGGAAAGCAGAACAGCACCAACCACAAATTCTCCGATGACATGTGTGGCGGCAGCGGCAGCGAAGATGCGGGCGTAAAAACTCTGTATGCGAAGGACATCGCAACCCTCAAGGGAATGAAGGTGAACGAAGTTTCCGGATCCACCCGGACGCCGCTGAAGAAGGACGTTACTTTTATTTTCTACGATAGCTCCACTCAGACCATTGAGGCAAAGGTTACCGCAAAGAACGGCGTTCTTCCGGATGTTTCGATGTACAAGGATCACCGCTACATCGTCTATGCTCAGGACAGCCAATACGAAATGCCGAATTACTACATTCAGATTTCCGCAGACGGCAAAGCAACCACTTACAAGAACGGCATCAAAGAAGTATCCGGCTTCGACATGGTACGCCGTGAAGCAGAGCTGGCAAAACCGGAAGATGCAGCAAGAGTACAGGTGAAGATGCCGGTATTCTATGTGGACAAAGACGGAAATCAGCAGACCGTTTCCGGCGTAAAAGTAAGACTGGTGAATCAGTACGATACCGTAGAGGCTGTCAGCGACAAGGATGGAAACATCGATGTGAATCTGATGGAAGATTACAACTACATGGTTCTCGTGGATGACAAGAAGTATGCGATTGAATCCTTCCCGCTTACCGTTAAAGACAAGTCGGAATACGGATGGGGTAAATACACATTCAACCATTTCAGCTGCGGAAGCGTCAGCTCCCTGTTCCTGGTGGACAAGGGAACCGAGCATGACAGAGACGTGCAGATGATCGGTTCTTCCAAGGACACGACCGTAACCGGCCTGAACTTCGGAAACGGAAGCTACTTCATCAATGACCGCGTGGTAGACCAGAAGGTAAAAGCACTGGAAGGCAAGGACTACGAGGTTGTAGACGTGGATGCGGTAAACATGTATCGTACCGAGATTTCCAAGCTTTCGGCGGGAGATTTCGTGTACACCCGTGTGGTTCCGGAAGGAAAGAAGGTTTCGAAGGTATACTACATCGATGATAACGATAAGCTCCATGAGCTGAAGTTCATCGAAAGCAACGGTGTCGTTACCTTTAAGATGGGATCCGTTTCCCTGTACAACAATGTCATCGTGTACGCAGGGGAACAGCTTCAGGCAAAGGGCGTTTCCCTGTCCAAGACTTCTTACACTTATTCCGGTAAGGCAAAGAAACCGGCAGTGACCGTTACATTTGGCGGCAAAAAACTGAAGGCCGGAAGCGATTACACCGTAAGCTATTCTGCAAATAAGAATGTAGGAAAAGCAAAAGTGGTTGTTACCGGTAAGGGAAAATATGAAGGCACAATCACAAAGACCTTCAAGATCAATCCAAAAGGCACTTCTGTCAAACATCTGAAGAGAGGCGTGAGAGCATTCAAGCCGACCTGGAAGAAGCAGACCAAGCAGATCAGCGGATACCAGGTGCAGTACTCCACCAAGAAGAGCTTCAAATCGGCAAAGATTAAGAACGTTTCTTCGAAGAAGAAGTCCACATGGGTCATCAAGCAGAAGAGACACAAGAAGTACTACGTAAGAATCCGTACCTACAAGAAGGTGGGCGGAAGCAAGTACTACTCCAATTGGTCCTCCACAAAGAGCATCAAAACAAAGTAGTTTTCGGGAAAACGAAAACCATCCATACTTAAAGAAGAAGAGATTGGCGCTGCCTTCGGGCGGCTCCGATCTCTTCTTCTTTTCATCACCGTATGAACATTGAAAAGAGACGGCGTTCGGGCTATAATGATGCTGCTTGTATTTTGGGCGAAAGCCCGAGAAGAAAAGGAGAAAAGCGTGGAGAAAAGTCTGGAAAAAGTTTTGAGCGTGCTGCTGTCCAAAGGGATGATTATCAGCGCCACTTACATTGTGGCCGCCTTCATCCTGGTCGTGGTGCTGAACCATTTATCCAAGAAATACCGGGAAAAAATCGACCCCGCGGACATTCGCCTGAATGCTTTTGTGCGGAGCGTCTTCAATACCATAAAGGGAATCGTCGTGGTCATCTGCCTGTTCGCGGTGCTTCAGGCCAACGATATCAACATCACGTCCATGATTACCGGCGTCGGCGTGGTCAGTGCCATTGCCGGCCTGGCGCTGCAGGATTTCTTCAAGGACATCATCATGGGGGTTCACATCGTGAACGACCATTCCGTGGTGGTGGGTGAAGTGGTGGAAATCAACGGAATCGAGGGCATCGTGCTGAGCTTCTCCCTGATGACCACCGTGCTTCAGGACCTGAACACGGGCAACACGGTGGTGATGTGCAATCGAAATATCACCCAGGTGGCCAAGGTGAACGGCATCTACGACATCGATCTGCAGCTGGCCTATTCGGAAGATCCGGATCGGGTAAAAAAAGTTTTCAGCGAGGCGGCAAAGGAAATCGCCAAGAACAAGGGGATTACCCGGGCGGAATATCTGGGCATTCAGCGGTATGAGGCGTCCGGGGTGATCTATCGGATTCGCTATTACTGTTCTCCGAAGATTCACTGGCCCATGATGCGGGCGTCCATGGCCATCATCCAGCGGCATATCATCGCCTCCGGACTGGAGATTCCGTATCCGCAGATGGATGTGCATCATCGGAACATGTAATCTATGAGAACATCTCTTTTTATTGAAAAACAAAATAGTAGACCGAAGTTTAGACTTTATACTAGTTTATGAAAACCAATCGTGATATTATAGGGTCAGAGTCATTATGCATTAAGGAGGACGAAATGATGAACGAAAAATTCACTGCAAAACAGAACGAAAGAATTGCTCGTGTAATGGAGAAAATGAAGGAAAACGGCCTGGAACAGCTGCTGATCAGCGATCCGAAGAGCATCGCATTCCTGACCGGTATCTTCGTAGATCCGTATGAAAGACTTTGGGCACTGCTGCTGAAGTCCAACGGGGAGCACGTATTCTTCATGAACACACTGTTCTTCGTTTCCGAAACAGGATACAAGGAAGTTTGGTTCACCGACATGGATGATCAGATCGGTCTGATCATGGAGAACATCGACAAAGAGGGTACCCTGGGTATCGACAAGACTTGGGCGGCTCGTTTCCTGATTCCGCTACAGGAACGTTGCCCGAACCTGAAGACCGTATGGGGTTCCAACTGCGTAGATGATGTTCGTGCAGAAAAGGACGAAGAGGAAATCGCTCTCATGAAGAAGGCTTCCGAAATCAACGACCTGGTAATGGAGAGAGTTGCTGAGTACATCAAGGAAGGCATGACCGAGAGACAGGTTGCGGACTTTATCGATGCAGAGTACCTCAAGGAAGGTGCATCCGGAAACAGCTTCCCGACCATCGTATGCTTCGGCGAGAACGCTGCAGACCAGCACCACGAGCCGAGCGAAACCAGAACTTTGAAGGCCGGCGAGTGCATCCTGATTGACATGGGCTGCGTATGGAAGGGCTACTGCTCCGACATGACCAGAACATTCTACTGCAAGAGCGTTGATGAAGAGCAGGCAAAGATTCACGACATCGTTCGTACCGCTGTTCTGAAGGCAGAAGAAGTAATCAAGCCGGGAATTCCGGTTTGTGACATCGACAAGCAGGCAAGAGATTACATTGATGAGATGGGATACACCAAGTACTGGGGCGTTCGTCTGGGACACTTCATCGGTCAGGACGACCACGAATTCGGTGATGTAAGCCCGATCAACCACAATCCGGCTGCTGTCGGCAACATCTTCTCCATTGAGCCGGGAATCTACATCGAAGGAAAGTACGGCGTTCGTGTAGAGGACCTGGTTCTGGTAACAGAGGATGGTCACGAACTTCTGAACCACGTTGAGAAGAAGTATCGTATCGTTGGCTAATCTCTGAGCAATCGGAAGATTTTGAATTTCAGATGATGAAAAGAAGCGGATGTAACTGCGGTTATTCCGCTTCTTTGTATTAAGGGAAAAGGAGAGTTGTGTATGCTGGAACAGGTGCTGCTGATATTGTTGGTTCTGATGAGTGCCGCCATCATTGCGCTTTTGTGGATGTTGGCGGGGGGCGTGCGACGGAGCGGCGCCAAGACCGGGGAATACTTTCGGCTGTACAATCAGTCGGCGCTGGAAACCCAGAAGGCTATTGCCCAGCAGCAGGACGCTTTGCAGCGGGCGGTGGCCCAGCAGCAGGATGCTCGGCTGAAGGCGCTGGACGAAAACTTTAGCCGGCTTCGTCAGGAGAACGCTCAGCAGATTGAAAATATCCGAAAGACGGTGGATGAGAAGCTTCAGGATACCCTGGAAACCAAGCTCACTCAGTCTTTTGGTTTGGTCAACGAGCGACTGGAACAGGTGTACAAGGGGTTGGGAGAAATGCAGACCATCGCCTCCAATGTGGGGGATCTGAAGAAAATCCTTTCCAACGTGAAGACCCGGGGCATTCTGGGAGAGGTACAGTTGGGCGGAATTCTGGAGCAGATTCTCAGCCCGGAGCAGTACGAGGAGAACGTGGCCACCCGGCCGGGAAGCTCGGAACGGGTGGAGTTTGCGGTAAAACTTCCGGGTTCCGGTACGGGAGAGACCGTATACCTTCCCATCGATGCCAAATTCCCGGGGGACACCTACAGTGCCCTCCAGGATGCGTATGATACCGGGGACAAGGCGGAAATTGAACTGGCGCGGAAGCGGCTTCTTACGCGGATCGCGTCGGAAGGGAAGGAGATTCACGATAAGTATATCGCCGTCCCGTACACCACGGATTTTGCAGTGATGTTTTTACCCTTTGAGGGGTTGTACGCGGAAGTGGTGCGCAACGGGATGATTGAGATGCTTCAGCGGAAGTACCGGGTGACCGTTGCGGGGCCGACCACCATGGCGGCGCTGCTGAATTCCCTGCAGATGGGCTTTAACACTTTGGCAATCGAGAAGCGGTCCAACGAGGTGTGGAAGCTGCTGGCGTCGGTGCGGTCGGAATTCGATACCTTTGCGGATGTACTGCAGAGCACTCAGCATCGGCTGAATCAGGCCAATGCAGATCTGGATCGGCTGGTGGGCGTTCGGACCCGGCAGATTCAACGAAAGCTGCGGAACGTTTCGGAGATGGGGAGTGAAACCGAATTGGAGAATCTTGACGAATAAAGCAGTTGACTACCGGTTTGGTATGTGGTATTTTTAAATAATGTTGCACAGTAATGAATAATATTTCAAACTGTGGCGACGACAGGAGAGAATGAGGGAATTCTAGGGACTGGAGAGCGAAAGGAATAAGACGAATGCTATTTACAAGGGAAACCGATTACGCACTGCGGCTGCTTCGGAATCTTGATGCAAAGGAGCACAAGAGCATCAGCCAAATCATTGACAAAGAACTTATGACCACGGCCATTACCTATAAGGTTGCCCGAAAACTGGATCGAGGCGGCCTGGTTGAAAGTGTCCGGGGAAATTCCGGCGGGTACAAGCTAACCAGGGATTTGAGCGAGATTACCCTCTACGATCTTTTCAGAATCATGAATCCGGATACGGTGCTCAACGACTGCCTGCACCCGGATGTGAATTGCCCGTTGGACTCGGGGGATGCACCCTGCCGATTCCACAAGGAACTTTGCCGAATCCAGAAGGTGCTCTTTGAAGAGCTTCAAAGAAAATCTCTGGCGGAGATTTTGAAGGAAGAGGCTGCGGACGAGCAGGCAGAACAACACACAGAATAGCGAATTTTTACAGATAAGGTAACAGCGGCGGAAGTGATTCTGCCGCTGTTTTTTTGGTCATTCGCCCGGCGGGCGTCCCTGTTGGCGCCGCCGCTGTGGGTTGGCGACTCCTGTTGGCGCCACACCGCCGGCAAACCCTTAAGTCACCGTCGGGTCCCGCCAACAGGACACCCCGAATCCGCGCCTCCGCCTGCCTCCGTCGGCCTTTCCCGCGACGCGATTTGCTCCCCACTGCCCGCAAAGCCTTATGCCACCGTCGGGTCCCGCCAACAGGGCGCCCGGTTTGTGAGAGCAGAGAAAAAAGACTGCCGATACTTATCTCCTGCAAAGCATTCAATAAGTATCGGCAGTCTTAAAGGTTTTACTAACGAAAATAAAATCTAGCTGTTGGAAGTCGGAATGTACTTCGCTACGGCGTCTGCCAGGGAGTGTACGTTCCGGGTCTGGATGATGACCTTGCCGGTTCCGTGGAATTCATTCACCAGGCCTTCGCCGGACATGAATCCGAAGGTGCCGGAAGCCACGCGGATGTTGTAATCCAGGGATGCTTCCCAAGCGACCACGTGCTCGTTGTCGATGGTCATCGGTGCGTTCGGGGTGATGTCCAGAACAACCAGGTCACCGAAGGCGTTAATCAGAACCTGACCGTTTCCTTCCGTTTCCATTACGAAAAGCCCGCCGGTGCCGCCAAAGAGGGCTTTGCCGATATCCTGGCGCTTGATATTGTAGAATACGGAATCATCGCAGGCCAGGAATGCGCCGGTATTCAGACGGTACTGATTTCCGCCGCCAACGTTGAGGCACGCCACCTTTCCGGGTACTGCCGGTGCGATGCCCAGCCGGGCGCCTTCTGCCTGACCGACTGCTTTTGTGATGAACATGCTTTCGCCGCTCACCGCACTGCGGGCAAGCGCGCCCACCAGTCCGCCAAAACCGGATTTTTTGCTGTTGGTTTCCGCCTGAAGGCTCACGTTCTGCATAAATGCCATAGCGCCCCGCTCCACCTTGACGGTTTCGCCGGAGCTGAGAGTGATATCCACGATTGGCGCATCAGAGTCGCCGATAATTTTATAATTCATTTGATCCTCCTGTCTGTACGACGAGAATTGTACGGTTGGTTTATTATAGCATACGGTAAAAAGAATTGACATTACGCCTTTGGGTACTTTTCCGGGCAGGGCAGAGGCGGCCCGTTTGCGAAGAATCCGATAGACGGTTCACACAGAAGGCATATATTCAGTTAACAAAAACAACACAAACGGGTGGTACTATAATGGTGCGGAAGGGAAATGATACAGAGTCCCGGAAGCGAGAAACCATAATGCATTTTCTTTAATTGTTCTTTCTTAATTAATAATTTCGTAGTAGTGAAAAGTCGCCGATCCCCCATCGGCGACTTTTTACGTTGCTCGGAATATTCTCAAAATAAAAACGGCGCTGCAATCGCAGCGCCGAAGTGATTTTTAATAATTAGTGCAGCACGCCGAAATACAGGATGACCAGGGCGCCCAGCACGATTCGGTACCAACCGAAAGGCTTGAAGTTGTGCTTTCGGATGTAGGAAAGCAGGAACTTGATGATGAACAGGGAGACCACAAAGGCCACAACCATTCCCACCGCCAGGATGATGTATTCCGTGGAGGTGTACAGCAGTCCGTTCTTCAGCAGCTTCAGCAGGCTGGCACCGGCCATTACCGGGATGGCCAGGATGAAGGTGAAGTTGGCTGCCGCCGGACGGGACACGCCAATCATCAGTCCGCCCAGGATGGTGGCGCCGGAACGGGAAGTGCCCGGGAACACCGCCGCGATGACCTGAAAAAGGCCGATGGCAAACGCTTCCTTATAACTGATGTCCGCCATGGTTTCGGTGCGGGGTGTTTTGTGGGAGTTGCGGTTCTCGATGATGATGAAAGCTACACCTACCACGATCAGCATGATGGAAACCACCAGCCAGTTGTAGAAGTGGGCATTCAGCCAGTCGTCAAAAGCCACGCCGATTACCGCCGCCGGGAGACAAGCCACGATGGTTTTACCCCAAAGGTGCAGGACGCCTTTGTCCAAGCGAATCGCCTTCTGGGGATTGGTGGCATGCTTGCCCTCCACGATGACCCTCTTCAGCGGCCAGATTTCGCCCCAGTACAGGAGCACCACCGCCAGGATGGCACCCAGCTGGATGACCACCAGGAAGGTATCCCAAAATTCCGGGGAGACGTTCATCTTGATGAATTCGTCCAGAAGAATCATGTGTCCCGTGCTGCTCACCGGCAGCCATTCCGTAATGCCTTCCACGATGCCGAAGAGCACGGCCTTCAGAATTTCAAACATATATTACCTCATTTCTGCGATTTCCCTAAAAATAAAAATCAGACGAGTACAATACCGCGTCCGACCATGTATACCATATTGGTGCGCCCGGCGAGATTCGAACTCGCGACCTTCACATTCGGAGTGTGCTACTCTATCCCCTGAGCTACGGGCGCTAGGCGTGATTCACAAATCACTCAGTGTAGTATATCAGATTTTATGAGAAAAAACTACCCCCGAATTGTATTTATTCCTATAAGTTTTGAAAACAAACAGCGCCGGTCGCCGTCTGCCTCGGGAAAATCCGCCTCAAATTTCCGGAAAAAGTCCCCAAAACCCTTGACTCAGAACCTCGAGAGGATTATAATTTAAAGGCTTGCAAATGCGAAACTGTATTTGTGTGCAAAAAAGGAGCAGGCCTCGAGCCGGTAACTCCGACACTAATAATTTATTTTTAGTATGCCGAACCAAATCGAAAGATTCCAGTAGGCAATGCCGAAACCGATTGAGTTGTAAGCAATCTGAGTAGGTAGAAAGGAAGAAAAATGAAGTCTTACATTGCAAAGCCTGCAGAGGTAGAACGTAAGTGGTACGTTATCGATGCAGAAGACAAGACTCTGGGAAAGATCGCAGCTGAGGTTGCATCCATCCTGAGAGGAAAGAAGAAGCCGATCTACACCCCACACGTTGACACCGGTGACTATGTTATCGTAATCAACGCAGAGAAGGTTCGTGTAACCGGTAAGAAGGAAGAGCAGAAAATCTACAAGAGCCACAGCGGTTATCCGGGCGGCCTGAAGGAGACTACTCTGAGAGAACTCCGTGCGAAGAAGCCGGAAGAAATCATCCGTCACGCTGTTAAGGGCATGATGCCAAAGGGCAAGCTGGGCAGACAGATGTTCAAGAAGTTAAAGGTATACGCTGGACCGGAGCATCCGCACACTGCGCAGAATCCGGAAGAGTGGACATTCTAGGAAGGGAGGAATAGAAGATGGCTAATACACAGTATCAGGCAACAGGCAGAAGAAAATCTTCGGTTGCAAGAGTCAGATTACTCCCAGGAACCGGAAAGATCACAATCAATAAGAAGGATCTGGAAGAGTACTTCGGAATGGATATTCTGAAGAACGAAGTAAAAAGACCTTTCGACGTAACAGGCACAGCCGGCAAGTATGACGTTATCGCAATCGTTGAAGGTGGCGGTACAACAGGTCAGGCTGGTGCACTGAGACACGGAATTTCCAGGGCTCTCTGCGTAGCTGATGAGGAAGCAAACAGACCTGCACTGAAGGCAGCTGGTTTCCTGACCAGAGACCCGAGAATGAAGGAAAGAAAGAAATACGGACTCAAGAAGGCGAGAAGAGCGAGCCAGTTCTCCAAGCGTTAATTTCAGAGAAGTATTGCAAAACCCCCGGAAGCATTGTTTCCTGGGGTTTTTTCTTTCGCCTTTTTTCGTCAATTCCTGCATCTTTCTCGAAAATGTTTAGAATTAGATATTTCGCCACTCTGTTACGGAAGACGGGCTTGATTTTCGATATCATGATGATATAATTGATATACATATCAATTAATGACGGAGGCTATACATACACATCATGAGAAAAGACGGAGCCAAAACCAGAAAGAAGATACTTTCAGTCTGTGTCCGGCTGTTTCTGCAGCAGGGATACAAAGAAACCACTGTGACTCAGATAGTCAGGGAAGCCGGGATCACAAGGGGAAGCTACCAGAACCAGTTCCCCACAAAGGATGCAGTACTGATGGAGCTTGTGAAGACCATGTTCAGTAGTCAGTTCGATATGGCACGCAGCATTGCAGGAGATGATCTACCACCTGTTTACACCTATGCAGTCGAAACATCAATCCAGCTTGCACTGACGGAACTGAACGAGAACCTGCGGGAACTTTACATAGAGTCATATACACATCCGGATACCGCAGAATACATTTATCTGCAGACGACATCAGAGCTGAAAAATATCTTCGCACCATACTTGCCGGATCACAGTGAAAGTGACTTTTACGACATGGAGATCGGCACTTCAGGACTCATGCGCAGCTACATGGCAAAAAGATGCGATATCCACTTCCCGCTGCAGCGAAAGCTCGAATGTTTCCTTACAGCTGCCATGCGAGTATACAGAGTACCGGAAGAAGACCAGGAAAAAGTGCTTGCGTTCATCGCAGTGCTTGATATAGAAGCTGTCGCCAGTGAAATCGTACAAAAAGTCTTTGCTATGCTTGAAATGAAATTTGATTTCAAGCTGTCATCAGAGAAATGAATGGAGGTAACCATATGAAAAAGAAAGTGGCCAGAGTCCTGTTCGCATTTGTTCTCATACTTGCGATGATCCCTTTGACAGCATCGGCAGAATCGTCTGCTGACACTGAGGATAATGAAGTGACGGAACAGTTCAATCTCACAACAGGAGAAACATATTATTTCGATCTCACCTGTCTTGGCAATGCGACTGGTACAGTGAATGACTCACTGCCTGACAAAACACTGCATTATGTTCCTGTGACATACGTCGGTACAGTGGATGCATACAGACTGCCGGAATATACCTGGCCAATGGACCGCGATTACGGAGAATCCCATAAGTATGAACACAGTCTGTTTATTGCAGACTATAACATCAAATACAGAGTGAGCTGGATACAGCTGGCAAATGATCTGAAGTATACAGATGGGAATCACACATTGAACGGTGTGGAATACGGTATCCGTACACCATCCGGTAGATCACAGAGTTACAATGAGTGGGATCAGATACTCAACAAAAACGAGTCATACATCAAAAACTGGAAAGAATATCTTTCATGGACAAACGATCCCGGCTCAGCAAAAGATGACAGAACGCTCAGAGGCGGTAGTAATGGCATCAGACACAACTTCACATTCCCGTATAATGATACATCTCCCGGAAATATAAAAATCCTTGGATTCCGTCCTGTAATGGAGATCGTAGACACATCGTCGATGACCAAAGATGCGCTCAAACCAGTCAGGCTTGATCTTAACGGAAGCAGTATGAATGGTAAAAGCAGCATCACGATCGTTGTCAGAAACGGCAGATCTTTCGATGCACCAGCATCTGAAGGTATTGAGGAACCGACAACAGATCAAGTTTTTGCCGGATGGAGCGACGGAAGCAAAATCTACAAACCTGGCGACAGCGTCCCTGCGGATGTGACCTCACTGACTGCGCAGTGGAAAAAGCGTGCTCCTCATGTCCACTGCATATGCGGCGGTGATGTTACCCTATCCGATGAACACAAAACACACAGCGATGTCAGTTTCCAGCCCTGGAGAGGGACTAAAAGCATCAGCTATGATGACGATGGCACAGCTTACAGATATCTGCTGGATGATGCAACGATAAACAGAGATCTCGTCATAAACGGCAAGACACTCTACCTTTGCCTGAACGGCAGGAAATTCGCCTGTGACAATACACATAACATCAAAGTTCGCAACGGCGGTCGTCTGGTCATTTGCGACTGCCATGATACCGGTTCTATCAAAGGCGTATACAACAATTCCAGCTACGGCAGTATCCAGCTCTTCAAGAGTACGCTTGATATTTACGGTGGGACGATCACCGGCAGCACCGCAAGGTGCGGAGGTGGTATCGCTCTTGAGGACAGCGAATGTGTATTCAATATGTATGGAGGCAGCATCACCGGCAACAGAGCAATCGGATACAGTAATGAGCCACCAAAAGGCGGTGCAATCTTCGTGAAAAACGGCGGCACACTGAATCTTTACGGCGGACAGATCAGCAATAACAAAACAACGAGCAGCAGCAGCGGAAGCTTCGGCGGTGCAGTATATATGTCAGGCAACGGTACTGTAAATCTTCACGGCACCGATTTTACTGGCAATTCAACGGGAGGCAGCGGTGGTGCAGTATATTTCGACGGAGACGGTACATTGAATCTCTGCGGCGGTACGATCATCTCCAATACCGCAGTGACAAAAGGCGGCGGTATCTGTGCTGGAAGCAACACCGTTCTTAATATAAGCGGCGGCAAAGTCTGGGGGAATATCGCAGACGGATCTTCTGACAACATCTGCCTTGCCGACGGTAATATCATAAGCCTGGGCGATCTGAAAAGCGACACAGTTATCGGCATCATGACAGAATATAAAACATATCCGTTGATATTCTCTGATGCAAGCGACAAGGACCTGTCGGAGCATTTCTTTGCAGATGATGAAAAAAATGCACATGTCGCCTTCAACAGCGAAAAGAAACTTGAACTGGCAAGAGGTAGTGAAGATCAGCATCCTGCCATCATCGACAGCGCCAATGGCGGTACAGCGTCAGTCTCCTCTGTCAAGAACAAAGCAGGCGAAAACGTTACACTGACCGCATCTGCGTCAGAAGACTGCCACTTCAGGGAATGGCAGGTCATCAGCGGCGATATCGATATCAAAGACAACAAATTCATGATGCCTGACGATACTGTGCGTGTGAAAGCAGTCTTTGAAAAACATACTGCCAAAACAACGAAAACTCCGGCAACACTGTCGAAAGCAGGCGTAGAGATATCAGCATGCTCCGTCTGCGGCAAGGAACTGAACAAAACAGAGATAGCAAAGATCTCCCGTGTGACACTTTCCACATCGGAATATACTTATAACGGCGCCGTAAGATCACCTTCCGTAACAGTAAAAGATTCTGCAGGAAAAACCATCAGTTCCTCCTGCTATACAGTGAAAAAATCTACCGGCAGGAAAAACGTCGGCAGATATACATATACCATCACGTTCAGAGGTGACTACAGCGGCAGCAGGACCCTGTCATTTGTGATAAAACCAAAAGGCACCGGCATATCCTCGCTGAAAGCAAGATCAAAGGGGTTCAAGGTCACATGGAAAAAACAGAAAACGCAGACTGCAGGATATCAGATCCAGTACAGTACTTCTAAGAAATTCAGTAAAACAAAAACGGTCACTGTAAAGAAAAATTCAACAGTATCGAAGAATGTTTCAAAGCTGAAAGCCAGAAAAAAATACTATGTAAGAGTCCGGACATACCAGACCTTCGGATCTGCAAAATACTATTCAGGCTGGAGCAGTGCAAAATCAGTAAAAACGAAGTGATGATATCAAAGAAGGGGCTGTCGCATTAACGTATTTTGGCCGTTAATACGACGCCCCTTTTACGTTTTATGAAGAAAAACGGATTTTCACCCCGGAATTCCCATAGTACTTCTACGGAAGACGGGAGATACTCCTTCCGGTTAGACGCGCATAACTTTTTTCAGAAATATTATTGACAAGAGGGGAAGAATCGCTATAATAGTATAGAAAGTTAGTTAAAGCGAACTAACAAATGTAATACCAGACTAACAGAAGTAATACATAACTAACGCGCCGGGCGCGAATGCCGGCAGCGGCTGCGAAGCATCTGCAGGATCCGCGTAGCACCTGCAGGACTTGCGAAGCACTTGCAGGATCCGCGAAGCGCAGGTACACATACGACGAGACGGAAAGAGACTTGTTAGGATGAATGACACAGGAGGTGGGAACATGCCAATCACAATTGCAAAAACCGGTGATATCGTTCGTATCATCCGAATCACAGGGGATGATTCCATTCGAACCCATTTGGCGGAACTGGGTTTTGCCGTGGGGGCGGAAGTCAAAGTCGTGAAAGCGGTGAAAGGGAACTTAATTCTGCAGGTACACGGAACGCGTCTCGCATTGGATCCGAGCATGGCCAGCCGGCTGCTTGTGGAGTTTTAGGACTTATTTTTAGGACAGAGAAGGAAGTGTTTCAACACATTTTTTTAAGAGAACAATAAGGAGGCAGAGATGGAGACATTGAACAATCTGGCGGTGGGCGAAAGCGCAACCATCAAGAAAATCGGAAGCGTGGGACAGACCCGAAGAAGAATCATGGATATGGGCCTGACCAAAGGAACGCAGGTCTATGTTCGCAAAGTCGCACCGTTGGGGGACCCGATGGAGCTGACCGTAAGAGGGTATGAGCTGTCGGTGCGGAAAGGCGATGCGGAGCTGATCGAAATCGAGAACATTCAGGAAGCAAAGTAAAATTTTGGAGATAAACGAATTTAGGGTATTAAGAAAGGAGTTATTCAGTGGCAATTAAAATCGCACTTGCAGGAAACCCGAACTGCGGAAAGACGACGCTGTTCAACGCGTTGACGGGAAGCAACCAGTATGTGGGAAACTGGCCGGGCGTTACTGTAGAAAAGAAGGACGGTAAATTAAAGACCGACAAAACCATTACGATTCAGGACCTTCCGGGAATTTATTCCCTTTCCCCATACACCATGGAGGAAGTGGTAACCCGGCAGTATCTGGTAAGCGAAAGACCGGATGCCATCATCAACATCATCGACGCCACCAACCTGGAGCGTAACCTGTACCTGACAACGCAGCTTTTGGAACTGCACATTCCGACCATCATCGCACTGAACATGATGGATATCGTGAACAAGAACGGAGATCGCATCGACATCCCGCAGCTGAGCAAAGAGCTGGGATGCCCAATCGTTCCGATCAGTGCTCTCAAGGGAGACGGCAGCGATGAGCTGATTGACCAGGCGGTTAAAGTGGCAAAGAAGAGAACCATGGGAGACACCCCGCACGTGTACTCCGGCAGCGTGGAGCATGCCATTGCGCACATTGAGGAATCCATCGAAGACAAGGTGTCCGCAAACAACCTGAGATGGTATGCCGTAAAATTCTTCGAGCGGGACGAGAAGGTTCGGGAGGAAATCAAACTGGGCGCTTCCGTTCTCAGCGAGATTGAAGGCCACATCGAGGACTGCGAAAAAGAAATGGACGACGATGCGGAGAGCATCATCATCAACCAGCGTTACGAGTACATCAACCGCGTGGTCCCAAAAGCAATTGAAAGAAAACAAGGTCACGAGAAGCTGACTTTGTCCGACAAAATCGACCGGATCGTAACCAACCGAATCCTGGCACTGCCGATTTTCGCCGCGGTAATGTTCCTGGTATATTACATTTCCGTCACCACCATCGGCGGCATCGTCACCGATTGGACCAACGATGTATTCGTTGCGGGAATTCAGGACTGGGCATCCAACGGACTGACCCACATGGGTGCATCGGATTGGGTAGTTTCCCTGGTATCCGGCGGTATCATTGGCGGCTTGGGTGCGCCAATCGGATTCGCACCGCAGATGGCCATCGTGTTCTTCTTCCTGGCATTGCTGGAAGACTGCGGATACATGGCGAGAGTTGCTTTTATCATGGATAGAATCTTCCGTCGTTTCGGACTGTCCGGAAAGAGCTTCATCCCGTTTCTCATTTCCTCCGGATGCGGCGTGCCGGGAATCATGGCAACCCGTACCATCGAGAATGAGAAGGATCGCCGGATGACAATGATGACCACCACCACCATTCCGTGTGGTGCAAAACTTCCGGTAATCGCTACCATCGCGGGCTACATTGCCGGCGGTGCATGGTGGGTAGCTCCGGCAATGTACTTCCTGGGCATCGGACTGGTTATCGTATACTGCATTATTCTGAAGAAGACGAAGATGTTCGAAGGGGACCCGGCGCCGTTCGTTATGGAACTTCCGGCATACCACGCACCGTCTCCGAAGGGCGTGCTCCTCAGCGTATGGGAAAGAGTATGGGCATTCCTGAAGAAAGCGGGAACCATCCTGTTCCTCTGCTGCGCAGTAATGTGGTTCCTGGGCAACTTTGGTTTTGCAGGCGGAAGCTTCGGCCTGGTGGACGCAGAAGATTCGTTGCTGGCAGTTATCGGCGGCGCAATTGCTTTTATCTTCAAACCGCTGGGATTCGGAACATGGCAGGCCGTTGCGTCCTCGCTGTCCGGTTTTGTGGCAAAAGAAGGTATCGTATCTACCATGGGCGTTCTGTCCGGATTGGGCGAAATCGAGGGATACAGTGCAGCGTACCATGCACAGTTCGCCGCATTCTTCCCATCCACTTTGGCAGCGTTCTCCTTCATGGTATTCAACCTGTTTGATTCCCCGTGCCTGGCGGCTCTGTCCACCACCGCGAAGGAACTGAACAACCGGAAATTCTTCTGGTACTCCGTGATTTTCCAGAACGTCAGCGCATACTGCGTGGCCCTAATCGTGTACCAGATTGGCGGACTGATTCTGGGCGAGGTGTCCTTCGGCATCGCAACGGTATTCGCAATCGCCGTGCTGGCCTTCGTGCTGTACCTGCTGTTCCGTCCGGATCCGAACAAGAAAGCAAAGCTTGCGCTGGAGAAGAACTAAGTTATAATTGAAAAAGGAGAGATGGCATTGAACGGCGTAGACGTAATTGTACTGGCCGGAATCGGCATCCTGATGGTGGTTGCCGTCCGGATTGTAATCGGGTTTTTCCGATAAAACAAGAAAGGAGGAAATGCTTTGAACGGAATTGATATTGTAATCTGTCTGGTTATTTTGGCCCTGGCGGCTGTGGTAATCCGGTATCTGATTAAGGAGAAGAAGGCAGGGCATAAATCCTGCGGCTTCGATTGTTCCACCTGCTCCATGTGTTCCCACGGAGGACACGGCTGCGGCGGCGGATGCCACCCAAAGAAATAACAGGTAAAGAGATTCCCCGGCAGCCTTGTCGGGGAATTTTGCTTAACGATTTTGTTTTTACGGTAAAAAAAGGAGATAGAGAGATGCGTAAGATTACGGCACATATTGACGGAATGCAGTGCGGCATGTGTGAAAGCCACGTGAATGACCTGGTCCGGAAGAATTTTAAGGTAAAAAAAGTGAAGTCCTCCCACCGCACCGGGGAGTGCACCATCATTGCGGAGGAAGATATTCCGCGGCCGGAGCTTCAGAAGAAGTTGGGGGATATGGGCTACCGCCTGCTGGATATGGAGAGCGAGGAGTACCGGAAGAAGGGTTTGTTCCGGTAGTCCTCCGGAATAAGCAGGGCCTCCGGCCCGTGCGATAGGCCGTCGGCATTGGGCGATGCCTCCGGCTCGGGGGTGGAAAAATTTCCCTAAATGGTCTATAATCCTTTTGTATCATTATGTACTGAATGGAAACTCTTTGAGCCGGACGCCGGTGGGCGAAGAACCGGCAGGGGAAATAGAAAGGAGTGCACCGTGGCTTCCAAGAACAAGAACAAGAAGAAAAACGAAGCGGCCAAAACCGGTCCGACCGGTTTCGCAACGGACCGGCGGAAAATCTCAAAGTTCAGCCGTGTCATGGCAATGTTGCTGGGCATCATCATGATCGTTTTCATGCTGTTGTCCTCCAGCGTGTACTTATTTAACTAATTAAAGTGCCCTGCAGGACTGGGACCTGCGGGCGAACTGCTGGAGAGAGGGAAGCACCTTGCCGATAAACCGGCAAGGTGCTTTTTTGTGTGCCGACGCGGAACGGTGCGGACTGAGGCCCCCGGCGACGGCGCGGAAATTGTGTGAAAATTTTGCTCCCCGAAACGGAGCCGCAAGGGTTAGCGGGGAGGGGGGAGCAAACCGCGCCTTGAAAAGCCGGCCGGCGAGCCTCCAATCCCGAAATTCCCGGCCCGAGGTTCGCGCCCGGAAACCGAAAACAAA
>JAERMT010000008.1_pt1 | contig 131949 bp, 109 predicted proteins | sample 9267081 | NCBI WGS metagenome assembly JAERMT01 (sample SAMN17071939, study PRJNA684904) | human gut metagenome | isolation source: diarrhea sample from child under the age of five | host: Homo sapiens | place: South Africa: Mafikeng, Mafikeng Provincial Hospital | collected 2019-09
AGATATTGTATTTCTGCATGATGGGAACATAGGGAGTCCATATAAAGGCACTGAACACGGGCCATTCCGGAAGCATTTCTACGGGTCACGGGAATTCCATTCGAGGCATGCTGAACCGGCTGGAGACCATGTACATGATGAGCGCCCAGGTGCCGGTGTACACGGTGCGGAACCAGATCGCCAATGCCATTGAGATTTTCGTGCACCTGAAGCGAGACGGCGATGGGAACCGGCGGGTGATGGAAGTGGCGGAGCTGGCGGGGTTCGACGGGAAGGAATACAACATCAATTATCTGTATCGTACCGATGGGTCGGGGTGCCTGGTTCGAACCGGGAACGCGCTGCTGCATCGGGACAACTTAAAAAGAGGTGGCATGAATGACCGACTTTAGAATTTATGAAATGTCCCAAAGAGAGAACACGTTGTTCTACGGGGTTTCCGGGGCCGTCGCCCTGCTCGTGGCCCTGCTGTTCTACCGAAATATCCTGTTCGGCGCGGTAATCGTCCCCTTCCTTCCCCGGCTGAAGAAATTCGCCGTGGAGATTCTAAAGGAACGAAGGCGGCGGGAGTACCTGATGCAGTTCAAGGATTTCCTGTTCATCGCCGCCACTTCCATCGGCGCCGGGCGGTCCATGAAAGATTCCATAGAAGAGGCGATCCCCCGGATGGCGGATATTTACGATGAAGATGCTCTTCTGGTGCGGGAAATGAAACTCGTTCATCAGCGAATCGAGCACGGAAACGAAGACGACGTAGATGTGCTGGCGGACCTGGCCGCCTTGAGCGGGCAGGAGGATGTGATCGATTTCGTGACCATTTACGCCACTTGCAAAATCACCGGGGCCAGCTTAATCCGGGCCATGAATCAGGCCGCCATGGTGATCATTGACAAGATGACCATCGAACGGGAGATTCGGGAGCTGATTCGGCGAAAGGAGCAGGAGGGGCTGATCATTCTCCTGGCGCCGATTGTGGTAATCTGCTTCTTGAACCTGGCCTCGCCGGACTACATCGCCCCCATGTACGAAACCATTCGAGGGCGGCTGATCATGACGGGAATGATCGGGGCGAATATTGGAATTTACGAGCTGGTGCAGCGGATTGTAAAGGTGAAGATATGAGTGAAAAAATAAAGCAAATGGCAGAATCGAAGGTCGTCCGGTGGGTCCGGGAGATGCTTCGGCGGATTCGGGCGGATCCGCCGCTGCTTCGGCAGCTTTACGGGATTACGCTGGTGTGCGCTCTGTTCCTGGCTTCTTTTGTGATTAAGAGCGGATTGGAATCGGGAAAATACATCGTGAACGGAGACGGAAACGTGACGGGCATTCAGCGTCGGTCCCTCAATTCGTATGAGGAGTACCCCTTGCGGGTGCGCATTCAGGGAGAAGACGAGGTGCTGGAGAAGGAGGTGATTATTTCCAAGCGCTCTCTGAAGGAGATGGAGGAAAGCCGGAACGCCGGGAAGAAAGACCGGCGAAAGGAGGCGAAGCAGAATCGGGAGATGGAGCTGGGGCGGATTCTTTCCGACATCGAATCGTCTGCGGGCAAAAAGATCGAGTTTCCGTCGGAGCTTTCCGATGGCAGTCCCATCACCTGGCAGAAGGGGGACCCGGGCCGCAGCGAAGAGCTGACCATTCTTGGAATGTACTGTCTGTTGGTTGGAATGGTGCTCTACAGCCGCCTGGCTCCCCGTAAGAAGAAAAAGGGCGACGACGGACTTCTTCGGGGCCTTCCCCGGTTCGTGAATCAGCTGGTGATGATGCTTTATGCCGGCGTGATTCTTAGCGATGCTTTTGACCGAATCTGCCAGAGCTATTCCATGATTCCGGCGGAGGCCCGAAGCGATTTCGAAAACGAGATGGTGGAGCTGTACCGCGCGCACCGGGATCACCGGGTGAGTACGGCCATGCTGCTGAATCATTTTGCGGGAATGCACAACGTAAAGGAAATGCTGCGAATTTCCACCATTCTGCTGGAGAACGAACGTCGGGGAAGCGACGTGGTGGAAAGTCTCAGCCGGGAGAGCCGATTCCTGTGGGAGGAGCGGAAAATCGTGGCGGCGGAGAAGGGCAAAGCCATCGATACCAAAATGGCCGGTCCTCTGGGCCTGCTGCTGATTCTGCTGATTGTGGTGACCATGGCGCCGGCGATTCTGGTGATGTGAGGAAATGATTTGTTTGAAAGGGAGGTAGTTGTGATGATGAAATTGTTGAAACAGAAGCGAGGAATGGAAATGGTGCAGGTGGCCATATTGGTGGCCATTGCGGTGGCCCTGGGAATTATTTTCAAATCCCAGATTACCGCGTTCGTCAACGAGGTGTTCTCCAAGCTGGACGCGGGCCAGTTCTGACCATGAAAGGGATTCTGAAAAGTCGCCGGGGAAATGAATTTGTGGAGGCGGCCGTGGCCATTCCCCTGATTACCGCAGCGGTATTGCTCATTCTAAATCTCTTTGTGTTCTATCTTAATATTTTGGCAACCGGGGTGAAAGGCCACAAGGAGGCTTGTCGGCGTTGGGATTCGGACCGGGAAGCGGTGATAAAAATATATCGGAAGAGCGAAAGCGTCCGGATGGCGTCGGCGGGCATTCTGCGGACGCGGCCGGAATGCCGGCTGGAAATTCGGTCCTATGAATTTAACGAGGATTTGTTGGTGAGAGCAAAGGAAGTGCTTCATGAAGAATAGAAAAGGCTCCGCCACCGTTCTGATGGCGATGATTTCGGTATCCCTTAGCATGGCGATTCTTTCTTCTATTATAATAATCCGGCAGATGACGCTGAACAGCATCTGCCGGAGCTACGGAAACGTGTGGACCCGGGGAATCCTGTCGGAATACGACCGGCACCTCCTCCGGGATTACGGCATCATGGGATTCTACGGAAACAATCCGGAGGTGGCAAAAAAGTTGGAATATTACATGCATTATTCCCTGGGGAACCGGCTTCAGGTGCGCAGCCTGTCCGCTACGGCGGATCTTAACGGATACGAGCTGTCGGAGCCGGAGAATTTCCGGAAGGCCATGGCCCACAGCTTCGGAACGGAGTCTCTGGAGCTTCTCTTAAAGAAGGAAAAAAGAAAGGACCGGGGGAACATTGCGGCCTCCGAGAAACCGGGGGATAAGGGAGATCAAAAGACTGAGAAAGATCCTCGGGAAATCAAGAATCCGGTGGTGCTCCACACCCTACCTTCGGTCCAAGGGGAAAGTTCCTTTTCCCCGGATTCGGTGATTGAAGCGCTGAAGTCCGGAAAATTCGTCCCGCCCGGCGGCGGGTCGGTAAAGAACGTCCCCATGGAAATTGTTTTTATGAGAAAGTACATGAACAGCTACCGCCGAACGGCGGACGGCAAGAAGCACTACTTTCGAAACGAATGGGAGTACGTCCTCAAGGGGGCGGCGAACGACGAGACCAACCTGAAAAGCGGCCGGCGGCGTCTTTTTCTGATTCGGAACGGGCTGAATCTGGCCTATTTGTACAAGGATCCGGAGAAGGTGCAGGTGGTGACGGCGATTGCGGAAATCATCTCGCCGGGACCCATGGGGGTGGTGACCAAGGGGATTCTCATGGAAGCTTGGGCGGCGCTGGAGTCGGAGAAGGACGTGAAGGATCTGCTGGCGGGCCGGCGGGTGCCGGTGATGAAAACCGCGGCCACCTGGAACACGGGCATCGAGGGAATTCTGAAGGACGAGGAGATGCAAAAAAAATTAGACGAGGATTCCCGGAAGCTGCTGAAGGAGAAAGGGGGTGAGGTGTCGGAGGCGGCCGGGAAGTCTGCCGGAAAAGCGGTGGAGGAAGGGCTGGATTACGAAGAGTACCTGATGATTATGATTCTGGTCCTGCCGGAGGAAACCCGGCTGCGCCGCCTCATGGACCTGGTGCAGATTAACATGAAATATCGGTACTACCGGGATTTCAATCTGGCGGAATACTACGGAGGGGTGAGTTTTACGATTCATGTTAACGGAAAAAAATATGCATACAGCAGAGAATATCGGTAAGGAACGGCGAAAACTCCGGAATCCTTTCGCCGGTCGCCGGCGGAGAGATTGCCGGCGGGGGAGCTATATCGTGGAGGCGGCCATCACCCTTCCCGTGCTCCTCATCGCCATGATTGTGCTGTCCTCCATCGTTCTGTACTATTCCTGTATCGAGGATGCGGCGTTCATCACCGCCACGGAATTTCGAAAGGGCAGCATCGAAGCGGCAGTCAGCGAGGGGCAGCCCCTGATTCCACCGGAGGTGGCCGAGCGAACCCGGGACAACCACCCCATCCTGGATTCCCATCGGATTCTGGATTACGGATTTCGCAAGAACCGAAACGGTCTGAACGAGCTGATTTATCTGAACCTGGAGCTGGACATGAAAACCCGGAATCCCCTGGGAATTCTCAGTCAATCCCGGTACGATTCCGCGCTGATGACCCGGGCCTATGTGGGGCAGATTCGAAACTGCAAAGCCATGACGGAGGCGGAATTCCGAAACGAGCTGGCGGACGGCGTCTTTATTTTCCCCCAGGACGGGGAGAAGTACCACAACAAGAATTGCACCTTCGTCCGGTCGGAAACCAAAGCCGTGGCCCTGACGGAATCGGTAAAAAGAAAATACACCGGGTGCCGAGTCTGCCGGAGCAAGGAGGCGGCGTCCGGAACCCGGGTGTACGTATTTCCGGAATACGGTTCCCGGTACCACCTGTCCGGATGCCGGGTGCTGGAGCGGCGGTGCATTGAAATCGAAAAGGACGTAGCGAAGGAGCGGAAATACACTCCTTGCAGCAAGTGCGGCGGGTAACGGGTCGTTTCGGGGGCGGATTGCTTCAGCTGCCCCTGCGGAAAATTCGAATTGCCGAAAAAGAAAGGGGGCAAAAATATGGAAGAGCGGCTCAGTCAGCGGATTGTGGGACATTCCATTCCGGAGTACATGATTGAGATTTTGATTCAGGATTATGCGAGGACGTTCCTCCGGATGGTGGTGTCCCGGAATGGGGGCGTCTACGACCTGTCCTACGAGCTGAACGGCTACCGGCGCTGCATGGCGCAGCGCCTTCCGTCCTCGGAAAAGTTCCGCCTGCTGGAGCTCCTGTACGATATAAATGAAGAGAACGAGAATCACCTGATTCCTGCGGAGCGATACATGCTGGAGCCGGAGTTGATCTATTGGAAGGACCACCGGATCAGTCGGACCACCCTGCGGTTGTTGTTTTACCCCGATGTGAAAGGGGAGCCCTTCCTGCGGAAGTGGCTGGCTCTGATTGAAAAAATACTAAATCCCGGCGTCCCGGAGGAGAAGGGACTGCTGGAGCAGATGCGGTACCTCCTTCAGAAGAGCAACGATCCGGAGAAGCTTCTGGAACTGATTCGGGCTGCCCGGATGCGGTGCGAAGGACCGGCGGAAGAATAATCGGCGAAAGAATAGCCACCGGCTTTGCAAAAATCAGTGGCAAAAAAGCCCTCCTTCATATATAATCAATCTATTATGGATGTAGGAGGAAATCGGAAATGGAAATCATCCGCGCGGATCGGTCGGGCTTCTGTTTTGGCGTGCAGCGAGCCATCGATTTGACCATGGAACAGATTGAGAAAAATGAGAAGGGGGAGAAGCGTCCCCTGTACACCTGCGGACCGCTGATTCACAATCGGCTGGTAACCGGCGCCCTGGAAGAGAAGGGCGTGGGAATGATTCAGAACATCGAGGAAGCGTCGGAAGGGGATGTGGTGATTATCCGCTCCCACGGAGAACCGGAATCGTTCTATCGCACGGCGGAGGCGAAGGGGGTTGCCCTGGTGGACTCCACCTGTGTTTTTGTGACAAAAATTCATGACATCGTCCACAAAGCCCATGCCGAGGAAAAGGGCATCATCATCGTGGGCAATCCGGAGCACCAGGAGGTCATTGCCACCAACGGCTGGTGCGATTACCGGGGGCACATTCTGCAGAGCCGGGAGGATGCAGAGGCGCTGACGCAGGACTGCCCGGAACTGTTTCAGGCGGGCCGGAAACCGGTGATTGTATGTCAGACTACTTTTAAGGTGGAAATCCTGGAAGAGATTCTGGATGTTTTTCGGCGCAAAAAATACGAATACGAGCTATACAACACCATTTGCAGCGCGACGAGAGAGCGTCAGGATGCGTGTCGGGATTTGGCCCAAAAAGTAGAATTGATGGTGGTCATCGGCGACCGGCACAGCTCCAACTCGCGGAAATTATTCGAAATCGCGAAAGAAAATTGTAAAAATTCGATTCTTATACAAGATATTTCAGATTTACAGTTGAAACAAGCCGCAAAATATAATAAAATAGGTGTAACCGCGGGTGCATCGACACCTGAATGGATAATTAAGGAGGTTATTGCTAGTATGAGCGAAAATGTCACAAACACCACAGAAAAGAATCCAATGCTGGATTTCATGGATGACATTGAGAATTCTTTGCGTCTGCCAAGACCGGGAGATGTTGTTGAAGGTAAGGTGCATCAGGTAACAGAAGATGAAGTCATTGTTAACATCGGATGCAAGAAGGACGGAATCCTGAAGAAGGCTGAAGTATCCCTGGAAGAGGGTCAGACTCTGAAGGACGTTTTCCAGGAGGGAGACACCGTTCAGGCCAAAGTCATGAAGACGGACGACAACGATGGCGGAATTCTTCTTTCCAAGAAGAAACTGGAAATTAATGAGAATTACAAAGAACTCAACGAAGCCATGGAGAACAAGGAGACGCTCTCCGTTAAACTGAGCAAGAAAGTTAATGGCGGCGTAATTGCAGTTTACAAGGAAGTTACCGGATTTGTACCGATGTCCCAGCTCGCGGACACCTTTGTTACAGAAGAGAACGTCGATGATTTCATCGGCCAGACTGTTGACATCAAGGTTCTGAGAGTTGACAACAAGCGGAACAGAGCGGTATTCTCCAGAAAAGCTGTACTAGTTGAAGAGAAGCATAAGCAGGTTGCTGAAGTATGGGCAAACCTGAATGTTGGCGACATCGTAGAAGGTAAGGTTATGAGATTTACCGATTACGGTGCATTCGTTGACATCGGTGGCGTTGATGGTCTGCTGCACATCTCTGAAATTTCTTGGGGCAAGCTGAAGAACCCTCAGGAAGTTCTGAGCATCGGAGACATCATCAATGTTAAGATTCTGTCCCTCAATGAAGAGAAGGGTAAGATTTCTCTGGGTCTGAAGCAGACAACACCGGAACCATGGTCTCAGGTTGGTACGAAATACCAGATCGGTGGAATCATCACCGGTAAGGTTGTACAGATCAAAGAGTATGGTGCTTTTGTTGAACTGGAAGCAGGTCTGGACGGACTGGTTCACATTTCGGAAATCGCAAACAAGAGAGTTGAGAACGTTTCCGACGAGCTGAGCCTGGGTCAGGAAATCACCGCAAAGATCATGGACATCGATTCCGACAGAAAGAGAATCAGCCTGAGCATCAAAGCTGCATTGAACAACGATGAAGCAGAGGAAGCACAGGACGAGGAATAGTCTGATTGTTCAAAAGGCCACCGTAATTGCACGGTGGTCTTTTTCCTGTTTTTTGAAAAACGGCATTTGCATGGGGACGCCGGGACTCTTTCCCTCGAATGCAAAAGCCGTATTGAAAGGAGAAAAGAAAGCGATATGGATATTCGTTTAGTTGCACTGGATCTGGACGGAACGACGATGAACAGCGACAACCGCCTTTCCGATTACAACCGAAAATCCCTGGAGGCAGCGGTACAGGCGGGGATTCAGGTAGTGGTGGCCTCCGGTCGAGCCTTCGACGCTCTGCCGAAAGAAGTCTTGGCGATTCCGGGCCTTCAGTACGCCATCTCCTCCAACGGCGCCCATATCACCGATCTGACCACCGGTAAATTCATCTATTCCAGCTATATCGCGCCCACCACGGTGGATCTGGCCATCGACTTGGCAATAAAAGAAAACCTGATGGTGGAGGCCTTTTGCCACGGGAAGCCGTACATTTCCGAAGCGCTCTATGAGGATATCCGGGTAAACGGCAGCGTGTACCGGAACAAGGAATATGTGATGACCACCCGCACCCCGATTCCGGATATTTTCGGGTTCATGCGGGAAAACCGGGACATTCTGGAAAACATCAATTTCTTTTTTTATGGGGATGACCGCCTAAAAGAAATGCGCCCGAGAATTCAAGCGCTTCCGGATTGCAATGTGGTGTCCTCCGTGAAAAACAACATTGAAATCGGCGGAATCAATTCCAGCAAGGCCCACGCTCTGGAAATTCTCTCCAAGAAACTGGAAATTCCTCGGGAAGGGATTATGAGCTTTGGGGATGCGGGAAATGATATTCCTATGATCCGCTATGCCGGCATGGGTGTGGCCGTTGGCAACGCCTGGGACGATGTGAAGGCGGCGGCGGATTATGTGGCGGAAAGCAATGACGAGGACGGAGTGGGTCGGACCATCCGCCGCTTCGCCCTGGGAGAGAAACTGTAAGTTTCTTCCTTATAAATAGGATGTAATTTGTAATGAAAAAACTTTGAATCGGCGGACGCTTCGGTCCACCGATTCAAAGTTTTTTGTTTTTGAAGGCCCGGCCGCCTTCCTCCCGGCCGCCCGGAATCTGCCCGGGTGACTTTCCCAGTTCGCGCTCGCTTCTCGTGAAAGCCAATGAACTCGGTTTCCGAGCGCGAACTTTAGCGACCCGGCCGCCTGGAATCTGCTCGGGTGACTTTCCCGGTTCGCGCTCGCCTCCCATGAAAGCCAATGAATTCGGTTTTCGAGCGCGAACTTTAGCGACCGGGCCGCCCGGAATCTGCCCGGGTGACTTCCCCGGTTCGCGCTCGCCTCTCGTGAAAGCCAATGAATTCGGTTTTCGAGCGCGAACTTAGGCAGCCGGCCGGCCCTTAATCTGCCGTGTGAGCCTCTCGGGTTCGCGCTTGCCTCCCGTGAAAGCCAATGAATTCGGTTTCCGAGCGCGAACTTAGGCAGCCGGCCGGTGCCCACTGACCCCGGCCTAAAGGGCGCCCGGGTTTGCGTACGCCTCCTCTGAAAGCCAATGAATTCGGTTTTCGTACGCAAACCAAAGCCGACCGGCGCCCATCGATCCCGGCCTGAGGGGCGCCCGGGTTTGCGTACGCCTCCCCTGAAAGCCAATGAATTCGGTTTTCGTACGCAAACCGAGCCGGGCCGGCCCCTTCCGCTCTCTGCCCGGCAGGCGCCCGGTTTACAAATGCCGCCTTTTGGTACTTTTTCCCGGGGAAAAAGTCCTTTTTGTCCGGAACGCAACATTGGCCACTTGTAATATGGTACAAAGGAAGAACCAACAGACGGCAAGAATCAAATTGCTAGCACATGCGGCAGCTCAACAAGACATGCGGCAGCCCAACAGGAGGAGAAAAATGATTGGCGGTAAAAAATTAGGAGATATTGGAGAACAGATGGCAGAAAGAGTGTATGCGGAAGATGGATTTCAGATTTTGGAAACCAATTTCCGATGCCGTTCCGGAGAAATTGACATTATTGCGGAAAAGGACTTTTGCTTTCATTTCGTTGAGGTAAAAACCCGGAGAGGGGATGATTTCGGATATCCTGCAGAGGCAGTGAATGAAATGAAGCAGCGCCGCATGCAGGCGGCGGCCCGATACTACATGCATATGAACCGATTGGAGAACGTACGGGTTCAATTTGATGTGGTGGAAATCGAAGTGAATCAGATTGCAAATTGCATATAATAGATAATTCAAGTAGAGCGCCCTGAATACTCATAGCACTCTAAATATTCAAATCACTCAAATCACTCAAGTCGCGCGGCGCGCCCGGATTGCAGTAGCGTTCAGATTGCGCAGGGCGCCCATACAGCGGAGCGCTCAAATCGCTCAAATCACTCAAATCGCGCGGAGCGTCCGAAATGCAGCAGCGCTCAAAGCACGCAGCGCGCTCAAATCATTCAAATAAACAAAGGAGGATAACATGATAAGTGTAGTACATACAGCAGTTTGCGAGGGCATCGAAGGAATTCCGGTACAGGTGGAGACGGACATCGGTCCGGGGCTTCCTCAGGTCAACATTGTGGGGCTGGCATCCACCACGGTGATGGAATCCCGGGAACGCATCAAGTCCGGCCTCCTGAACTCCGGTTTCGAGTATCCCCGGCGGCGGGTAACCGTGAATTTGATTCCGGCAGGCATCCGCAAGAACGGAAGTCATCTGGATCTGGCTATTGCTATGGGAATTTTGGGCGCCATGGGATACGCGGACGCCGATGCCCTTCGTCAAATTGGTTTTATTGGAGAGATATCCCTTCAGGGGGACGTGTGCCGCGTGGAAGGCGTGCTGCCCATGATTCTCGGAATGGAAAAAGCAGGAATTCGGCGGGTCGTACTGCCGGCGGAGAATTTGGCGGAAGCGGAGCTGGCGCGGGAAGGAGGCGGCGCCGGGCCGGAGCTTTGGGCGGTTCGAAACCTTCAAGAATGCCTGGATGTGGTTCAGGGTAAAAAAATCCCGTCACAGGGCGAACGCGTCCGGCCGGCAATCCGGAAAACGGAATATGCGGATTTCAGCGATATCAGCGGTCAGGAAAATGCCAAGCGGGCGGCCGTGATTGCGGTGGCCGGCCACCACGGCCTGCTGATGATGGGAAGTCCCGGATGCGGCAAAACCATGATTGCCCGGCGCATTCCCTCCATCCTCCCGTCGCTGACCCGGCAGCAGATTGTGGAAACCACCATGATTTATTCCATTGCGGGCAAGCTGGAGAAGGGACAGGAAATCATTTCGGCGCCGCCCTTCCGGCACCCCCACCATTCCATCGGCAAGGCCGGACTGCTGGGCGGTGGGAGCTACCCGGTGCCGGGAGAAATCACCCTGGCCCACAACGGGGTGCTTTTCCTGGACGAAGTGGGCGAATTCAAAAGGGAAAACATCGAGGCCCTGCGCATTCCCCTAGAGGAAGGGGAAATCACCCATTTCCGTCATGGAAGGGCGTACCGGTTCCCCAGCGATTTTCGGTTGGTTATGGCGGCGAATCCCTGTCCCTGCGGGTACCTGGGAGATCCGCAGCGGGAGTGCCGGTGCTCGCCGGGGGAGATTGAGAATTACCGGAAAAAACTCAGCGGCCCCATGCTGGAACGCACGGATATGCTGATTCAGATGGAAAAGGTGCAATACGAGGAGCTGGAGCGAAAACCCGAGGAGAACCTTTCCTCCCGGGAAATGCGGAAAATGGTGCTGCAAGCGATTGATTTTGCGGCGACGAGAGGTCAGACGAAGCCCAACGGGCTGCTGGAGGACCGGGAGGTGCAGCAGCTGGAGATTTCGGCGGAGGGCCGAAAAATCCTTCAAAGCGCCTACACCAACCTGAAGCTGTCGCCCCGCACCTGGATCAAGGTGCAGAAGGTGGCCCGCACCATCGCGGATGCAGAGCAGTCGGAATGCATTGACGGCGAGCATATTCTGGAAGCGCTGAGCTACCGGACGGCGCCGGATGATATTTATTGAAGGAGGCGTACCATGATAAAAAAAGATTTTGAAATCGACCGGGATTCCCGACTGTATCCGGAACTTCTGCGGCAGATTCCGAATCCCCCGAAAAAACTTTTTTGCAGAGGAAACCCGGAGCTGCTGGATTGTCGGAAGGTGGCGGTGGTGGGATCCCGCCGCTATTCCCTGTACGGAAAGCAGACCGCGCTGATGATCGGAAAGTATTTCGGAAAGACGGAGCTGGCGGTGGTGTCTGGATTGGCCAGCGGCATCGACACCTTTGCCCACACCGGGGTGCTGGAAGCGGGAGGCAGTACCATCGCCGTGCTGGGCACCGGATTGGATCGGAATTACCCGGTGAAAAACAAACCCCTGCAGGAGGAAATCGCAGAAAAAGGGTTGATTATTTCCGAATACGAGAATGATTTTAGCGGGAACCAATACTCCTTCCCGGCGCGAAACCGGATTATCAGCGGCCTCAGCGAAGGCGTTGTGGTGGTGGAAGCCGGTTCCTCCAGCGGATCCCTGATTACCGCTCAGTTCGCCGGCGAACAGGGACGGACGGTGTATGCGGTGCCGGGAAACATCAACAGCCAGTTCAGCATCGGGACGAATCTGCTGATTCGGGACGGCGCGGTGCCCTTGGTGGTGGTGAAGGATGTGCTTTTGGATATGGGCCTGGAGCTGCCGGAAGAGAACGAAAAGAAAATTGCATTAGGCGGCGACGAGATGGCGATATTGGAAATCGTGAAGCGGAATAATGGAATTCATGTGAACGAAATTGCACATATAATGAACAAAAACATTGGAAAAATCAGTGCTATAATAACCGTGCTTGAAATTAAAGGCATAGTCATCAGCCACGGAGGAAAAATACACCTTGCAAATTAGCCTTCTTGGGGGTATGCTATAAACTGTTGTAAAATATTTTTGAGGAGATAGTGAATGGCAACAGCTGCAAAGAAGAAAACAACCAAAAAGACAACAAAGAAAACAACCAAACCCAGAGCTCGAACGCTGCTGGTGGTGGAGTCTCCATCCAAGGCGAAGATTATCGGAAAGTATCTGGGATCCAGTTATAAAGTCATCGCGTCCGTGGGCCACGTTCGGGATCTGCCGAAGAGCCGGCTGGCGGTGGATGTGGACAACCATTTCGAGCCGGAGTACATCAACATCCGGGGCAAGGGCCCGACCATTCGGGAGCTGAAGAAGGAAGCCGCAAGTGCGAAGCGCGTCCTTCTGGCAACGGACCCGGACCGGGAAGGGGAGGCCATATCCTGGCATATCGCCCATCTTCTCGGTATGGATCCAACCTCGGAATGCAGAATTGAATTTAATGAAATCAACAAGGATGCGGTAAAAGAAGCTCTGAAACATCCGAGAGCCATCAACATGGGATTGGTGGATGCCCAGCAGGCCCGGCGAGTGCTGGATCGTCTGGTGGGCTATCAAATCAGCCCGCTGCTCTGGAAAAAGGTGCGCAGGGGTCTTTCCGCCGGCCGAGTGCAGTCGGCGGCCCTGAAGATTATCTGCGACCGGGAAACGGAGATTCTGAACTTCATCCCGGAAGAGTATTGGAACATCTTCGCAGATTTTGGCGGAGGCTTCAAGGCACAGGTGGCAAAGCGCAGCGGAAAGAAGATCCATATTCCGGACGGCGAAGCCGCCGCAAAGGTGAAGATTGAACTGCAGGAGAACCCGTACAATGTGGAGAAGGTGACCCGGAAGGACAAGAAGACCAACCCGTATCCTCCTTTTACCACCAGTACGTTACAGCAGGATGCATCCATTAAATTGAACTTCCCGACTCGCCGCACCATGCAGGTGGCACAGCAGCTCTATGAGGGCGTGGACATCAAAGGCATGGGCTCCCGAGGTCTGGTCACCTACATCCGTACCGACTCCGTTCGTGTGGCGGACGGTGCAAGAAGCCAGGCCCACGAGTTCATCGAAGCCAATATGGGAAAAGAATATATCGGTTCCGGAAAGTTCACCAATAAGAAAAACAAGGACATTCAGGATGCCCACGAGGCCATTCGTCCATCCGATGTGACGCTGGATCCGGAAACGCTGAAGGAATCCCTGACGCCGGAGCAGTACAAGCTGTATCGGCTGATCTGGCAGCGGTTCGTGGCATCCCAGATGGCACCGGCGGTAAGCGATACCGTTTCGGTGGCAATCAAAAACGGCAAGTACGAGCTGAAGGCCAGCGGTTCCACGCCGAAATTCGACGGATGGAAGAAAATCTATCCGGCATCCTCTAGCGAGAATGGCATGAACATTCCGGCGCTGGAAGAAGGCGAAGAGCTGCAGGCGCAGGACGTGATTACGGAACAGAAATTCACCACGCCGCCGCCGCGGTTCACGGAAGCCAGCCTGGTAAAAACCCTGGAAGAGCTGAACATCGGCCGGCCGAGTACGTACGCCACCATCATCACCACCCTGGGGACCCGGCGGTACATCAAGAAGGAGAAGAAATCCCTGATGCCGACCCAGCTGGGTTTTGATGTCACAAAAATTCTGTCGGAATACTTCTCCGATATCGTGGACGCTCAGTTCACCGCCCAGATGGAAGACAACCTGGACTCCGTGGAGCTCCGGAAGCTTCCGTGGAAAAACACCATCGATGGGTTCTACGGCAATTTCCGAAAGGAATTGGACCGGGCCGATGCGGAGGTGGAGCGAATCGAGCAGGAAGTGGTGCTCAGCGATGAGGTCTGCGAACTCTGCGGAAGACCGATGGCGATTAAGGAAGGCCGGTTCGGTCAGTTCTTGGCGTGCACCGGTTATCCGGAATGCACCAACACCAAAGCCATCGTGATTCCAACCGGTGTGAAATGTCCGAAATGCGGAAAGGAAATCGTGCAGAAGCGTTCCCGGAAGGGTCGGATTTTCTACGGCTGCAGCGGTTATCCGGATTGCGACGTGGTATTCTGGAACAAGCCGATCGACCGGACCTGCCCGAAGTGCGGCTCCCTGCTGATGGAAAACACCACGAAAAAGTATCGGTACAAGTGTTCCAACAGCGAATGCGACTACAGAGAAGAATAGTTTTAGGGGTATAGAAAGGATATAACAATGGGTAAAATCGAATTTCATGCCACCACCATTTGCGCGGTGCGTCGTCCCAACGGAGACATTTGCATCGGCGGAGACGGACAGGTGACCATGGGTGAAACCACCATCATGAAGAACAACGCCAAGAAGGTAAAAAAAATATACGGCGACCGCGTACTCACCGGTTTTGCCGGTTCTGTGGCGGATGCTTTTTCCCTTACGGATAAGTTCGAAAAAAAGCTGGAAGAACACAGCGGAAACCTGAAGCGGGCCGCAGTGGATCTGGCGCAGATTTGGCGTTCCGATAAAGGAGCTCGCAGCCTGGAAGCGCTGATGATCGTAATGGACCGAGACGATTTGCTGGTCATCTCCGGAAACGGTGAAGTAATCGTTCCGGATATGGATGTGGTTGCCATCGGATCCGGCGGAAATTTTGCGTACTCTGCCGCACGGGCTCTGTACGACAATACGGAACTGGATGCGGAATCCATCGTGCGGAAATCCCTGGAAATCGCGTCCTCCATTTGCGTATATACCAATGACCACATTTCCGTGGAGAAACTGTAAGGAGGCGTGCCCGGTACTATGAATATCAAGAATATGACACCGAAAGAAATTGTAGCGGAACTGGACAAATACATCATCGGACAGGATGAGGCCAAGAAGTCTGTTGCCATTGCGCTGCGGAACCGGTACCGCCGGAACCAGCTCAGCGATGAGATGCGGGAAGAGATTACGCCGAAGAACATCTTGATGATGGGACCGACCGGTGTGGGTAAGACGGAAATCGCCAGACGGTTAGCGCGGATTATGGAAGCTCCTTTTATTAAAGTGGAAGCGACCAAGTACACCGAAGTGGGCTATGTGGGTCGCGACGTGGAATCCATGATTCGGGATCTGGTGGAAGCCTCTGTTCGCATCACGAAGCAGAAGCACATCGACGAGAAATACGATATCGCGGACCAGCGTGCAGAGGATTTGATTCTGGAGGCCCTGGTTCCCGATGCAAAGAAAAAGAAGAAGTCCGGAGAGAGCAGCAATCCCTTCGATTTCATCCTCAACAGCGGCGGATATACCAGCCAGAAAGAGGAATATGAGAACAAGCAGAATGCGGAGAACGCCAAGCCGGCAGATGACATTGCCATGGCGAGGGAGCAAGTTCGCCGTGAGCTGAGAGACGGAAAGCTGGAGAACGAGCTGGTGGAAATCGACGTGGAAGTGACGCCGAACACCAACCAGCTGGATATGCAGAACGAGGGCATGGGCATCGCCATCGGAAATATTTTCGGGGATATGATGCCGAAGAAGACCAAGCACAAGAAGATGCCGGTAAAGGAAGCCAGAAAGATTCTGCGAGAGCAGGAGGCCCAGAGCATGCTGGATATGGATCAGGTAGTGGACGAGGCGCTGATGAATGCGGAGCAGAACGGTATCGTATTTATCGATGAGATCGACAAAATCGCCTCCGGAAGCTCCGTGACCAGCAGCGGTGAAGTATCCCGAGAAGGCGTACAGCGGGATATTCTGCCAATCGTGGAGGGTAGCGTGGTGAATACAAAGCACGGTCCGGTAAAGACGGATCACATGCTGTTCATCGGTGCGGGTGCGTTCCACGTATCCAAGCCGTCGGATCTGATTCCGGAGCTGCAGGGCCGCTTCCCGATTAAAGTGGAGCTGAAGAACCTGGACAAGGAAGCCTTCAAGCAGATTCTTACGGTGCCGGAAAACGCCGTGATCAAGCAGCAGAAGGCCCTCCTGGAGACCGAAGGGGTTCAGGTGGATTTCACCGATGATGCCATCGACGAAATCGCCGGAATGGCCTTCCTGATGAACGAGGAGACGGAGAACATCGGTGCCAGAAGACTGTACACCATCATGGAGACCCTTCTGGAGGACGTATCCTACGAACTTCCGAATCCGGACATCACCCACGTCCTGGTAGACCGGGAAATGGTACAGGAAAAGTTCAAAGAAAAAATCCGAGAAGTGGATGTAGATAAGTATATTTTGTAATTATGAGCTATAAAACCGTTTACAAAGAAGCAGAAGCGGAACAGGTAATCCAGCGTTCCCGCTTTATTACGCATGTGTCTCCCGTAGATTCCTACGAGGAGGCGCAGGCGTATGTTGCCATGATAAAAGAAGAATACAAGGATGCCACTCACAACGTCCCTGCCGTGGTAATCGGGGAAAAACAGGAGCTGCAGTGGATGAGCGACGACGGGGAGCCTCAGGGCACCTCAGGTTCGCCTATTCTTCGCATGCTGGTGGAAGAAGGCCTGACCAACCTGGTGGTTGTGGTGACCCGATATTTCGGCGGCGTAAAGCTGGGAACCGGCGGTCTGGTCCGGGCGTATTCCGGATCCGCCAAGCTGGGACTGGAGGCCGCCGGCATCTGTACCGTAACCGACGGATACGTAATGGAGTATCTGTTGGATTATTCCCATCTGGCAAAAATAAATAACGCGGAGCAGCAGGGGAACTTCCATATTATCCATACGGAATATATGGATAAAGTGAAGGTCACCGTAGGGTGCAAAACCGAGGCGGAAGGCCTGGTAATAAAGACTTTCAACGATATCACTTCGGGTACCTGCGAGCTGCTTTCGAAAAAAAGTGAAAAAATTTCCGAAAAAGTCGTTGACAGCAATTAGATGCTGTGGTAATATATTGCTTGTCGTCAGGAACGTAAAGAAAACGAAAAACTTTTCAAAAGTTTCTGAAAAAAAGAGTTGCACTCAGCAAGAAAGTTTGCTATAATGAGTGACAGACTGATGTATGGACGCTTAGCTCAGCTGGGAGAGCATCTGCCTTACAAGCAGAGGGTCATAGGTTCGAGCCCTATAGCGTCCACCACTTTTATGGCCGGGTAGTTCAGTTGGTTAGAATGCCAGCCTGTCACGCTGGAGGTCGACGGTTCGAGCCCGTTCCCGGTCGCCATTTTTTATGACAATAAGCTGATGTGGCTCAACGGTAGAGCAGCTGATTTGTAATCAGCAGGTTGGGGGTTCGATTCCCTCCATCAGCTCCAATAATTTTTATCGAGGGATTCCCGAGTGGCCAAAGGGGGCGGACTGTAAATCCGTTAGCTGTGCTTTCGATGGTTCGAATCCATCTCCCTCGACCAATATGCGGAAGTGGCTCAGGGGTAGAGCATCGCCTTGCCAAGGCGAGGGTCGCGAGTTCGAATCTCGTCTTCCGCTCCATCTTTTATGCGGATGTAGTTCAATGGTAGAACTTCAGCCTTCCAAGCTGATAGCGTGAGTTCGATTCTCATCATCCGCTCCATGTGGGTCCATAGCTCAGTTGGATAGAGCAACGGCCTTCTAAGCCGTGTGTCCGGGGTTCGAATCCCTGTGGGCTCACCACTATTTTTTTAAAAGAAACAGAGAGAGTATAGCAGACCGACTTGATTATGGGGTATAGCCAAGTGGCAAGGCAACGGACTTTGACTCCGTGATTCGTAGGTTCGAGTCCTGCTACCCCAGCCATTGCGACCCATTAGCTCAGGTGGTAGAGCACTTGACTTTTAATCAAGGTGTCCGGAGTTCGAGTCTCCGATGGGTCACCATTACTCTTAAAACATCCGGAGAGGTGTCCGAGTGGTTTAAGGAGCTGGTCTTGAAAACCAGTGATTCTGAAAGGGACCGTGGGTTCGAATCCCACCCTCTCCGCCAAGAATGCACATTTTCTGGAGAAGTACTCAAGAGGCTGAAGAGGACGGTTTGCTAAACCGTTAGGGTTCGTATTAGGGCCGCATGGGTTCGAATCCCATCTTCTCCGCCACATTTTTTAGGGGTATAGCTCAGTTGGTAGAGCAGTGGTCTCCAAAACCACGTGCCGTGGGTTCGAATCCTACTGCCCCTGCCAATTTACTAAGGACTGTACTAAATATCGGGGTGTAGCGCAGCTTGGTAGCGCAACTGGTTTGGGACCAGTGGGCCGCGGGTTCAAATCCTGCCACCCCGACCATTTACCCAACATATGGGCCATTAGCTCAGTTGGTCAGAGCATCCGGCTCATAACCGGCAGGTCCCGGGTTCAAGTCCCTGATGGCCCACCATTTATTGAATAAGGTAATATGCCCAGATAGCTCAGTTGGTAGAGCAAGGGACTGAAAATCCCTGTGTCCTTGGTTCGATTCCGAGTCTGGGCACCACGAACGGTATGCATCGCATACCGTTTTTCTTTTGTCCTTTTACAGTGGGGGCGGGCGGTGTATTGGTATAATCAATAGTTCCGCACCGGAAATAAAGCCGATTCCTATTTGTTATTTTTGTGAAGAACCGTTACAATTAAGCAGTGTGATTGTTTTTATGAGTTTAGGAGGAATAGAAAGATGAACGAGAAAGAAGTGAATGCTCCAAAGAAGAAGCATACCGGGAAAATCGTCCTGGTGGGACTTCTCATCGCCTGCGTTGTAATCTATTTCGCGGTACCGTCGGTACATGCTTGGATCAACAACGTGGTTGCCATGTTCAAGTCCGGTGACTTCGATCAGATGAGAAACTTTATTGCGAAGTACGGAAAATGGGCGATGCTGGTATCGGCTTTCCTGATGGTATTCCAGTCCATCGCAGCACCGCTTCCGGCATTCTTCATTACACTGACCAATGCCAATCTCTTCGGATGGTGGCAGGGATGTATCCTGTCCTGGGCTTCCGCCATGCTGGGTGCCGCAGTGTGCTTCTACATTGCAAGAATCCTGGGAAGAGACGTGGTGGAGAAGCTGTGTACGAAAGGTGCGCTTCTGTCCATCGAGAAATTCTTTGATAAATACGGCAAAAAGTGCATTTTGATTGCTAGACTGCTTCCGTTTATCTCTTTTGATATCGTCAGCTATGCGGCCGGTCTGACCGCAATGGACTTCGGCGGATTCATGCTGGCAACCGGTATCGGTCAGCTTCCGGCATGCATCGTGTACTCCTACGTGGGCGGAATGCTCACCGGCGGAGCGCAGAAGCTGTTTATCGGACTGCTGTGCCTCTTCGCATTGGCAATCCTGATTACCCTGGTTCGTCAGGTATGGGTGGCAAAGCACAAGGATATCAGCGGAAATGAGGAAACACCGCAGGCATAACAGGATTATCTGCATAGTTACCCTCCATGATGGATGTCGTGGAGAGTCTTTTTGAGAGTTGAAGTATAGGGAATATCAATAATGAAGCAATCGAATATAGATTGTTACTATACTGCACAAAAACAACCGGACTATAATTTATTTTTCAATGAAAAATAGTTATAATTATAGCGTACGGATTCCGTTTTTTGGAATGCCGTGAATTGGGGGAAAACCTTCAATTAATTGTATTGATGAAGAAGGAGGAATTTGAACATGAAGCGTTCGAAGAAAATGTTCACCGTCATGTTGGCACTGTGCGTGGCACTGTCTATGGCGATGGCATCTGTTACCGCAAATGCGGCAACAAAGAAGCCGAAGAAGATTTACCTCAAGGCCACTTCTACTACAGTGGATATCAAGGGTAAAGTAAAGGTATCTGTTTATAAGGTTAAACCTTCTAAGGCAAGCAAGTCCGTTAAATGGAAAACCAGCAACAAGAAGGTTGCTACCGTTTCCAGCTCCGGCTATGTAACCGGAAAGAAGAAGGGAACTGTAAAGATTACAGCAACCTCTAAGAAGAGCAAGAAGGTTAAGAAGACCATCAAGATTAAAGTAACGAATCTGAAGGCGAAATCCGTAAAAATGAGTAAGACTTCTGCAATTCTTTTCCCGAACGATAAGACTACGCTGAAGGCAACCGTGAAGGGCTCCGCAGGCTTCTACAACCAGGGAGTAACTTGGAAGTCTTCCAATACTTCTGTTGCAACTGTAGACAAAAAGGGTAATGTAATTGCAAAGAAGGCAGGCAAGGCTACTATTACTGCAACCGAGAAGGGTGGCAGCAAGAAGGCTACATGTGCAGTAACTGTATCCGGAATTAAAGTAGACAAAGCGAATAAGTCCGTTTCAGTAACTGCTACTGTAAATAATGCAGACGCAAAGAGCATGCACTACGTTGTATATAAGAACGGCGGTGCAGCAAAGACATCTTATTTTGTAACCGATGCAACCCCGGCAGAACTGAATGCAGCTCTCGGTAAGATTTCTGCAAAGGCTTGGAACACAAATCCAAACTTCAAGACGGATGCAAAAGTTGCACAGGCTGGCAACAAGACTATTGATGAACTGGCACAGTCCGGTATTGGTAACAAGAACTACACTAAGTTCGATATCAACATTCAGAATGGAAATAAGACCATCAAAATGGTTGATACTCTGACAGGTGCGAAGGATAACGATAATTTCAGCATGATTTATTCCAACGTTGCAAATAACCACAACGCTGGATCTGGATGCCTGACTTGCAACACATCCTGCTACGCAGGCGTTGTTACTAACGAGTTCAAGACATGGGCAGAACCATTCGTTCCACAGAACATGCCAGCAAAGGGTACGACTGTAACCATTACATATACTGCACAGACAGACAACTATATTTCTGCTAAGACTCTGAAGGACAATGCAGATAATTATGTTATCTTGGATGCAAGAAAAGCTGCAGATTTTGCAGAAGGACATATTGCCGGTGCAGTGTCCGCAGACATGGATGGATTTGTTGGTAAGTCCATTACAGAAGCACAGTCAAAGGCAAACGTGAAGGCTGTCGTTGACAAGTATGGAAAGAACAAGAAGTATGCAATAATCTGCTACTCCGGCAACAGATATGCACAGGCTGCTTCCGCCGAGCTTAGAAGCTTAGGCGTAAGCAATGACAACATCTTCACACTGGGTGGAGACAAGGCCAGAAAGTCTTCCGATGGTGGAATGAAGGCATGGAAAGCTGCCGGATATGAAGTAGTTGCTTACAACTACACAGATGTAGATGATGTGAAGGCAGCTCAGTCTGACGAAAAAAACTGTTATTCTTGATGCAAGAAAAGCAGACGACTACAAGGATGCACACATTGACGGAGCGGTATCTGCAGACATGGACGGATACGTATCCGGTACTATCAGCAAGGCCGAATCTGACAACAATATCAAGAGTGTTGTAGAGCAGAAAGGTGCAGACAAAAATTACATCATCATCTGCTATTCCGGTAACAGATATGCGAAAGCTGCGACAGAAGTTCTGGTTAAGAATGGCGTAAAGGTTTCCAACATTGCCATCCTGACCGGTGGTATGGGTGCATGGAGAAGTGCCGGTGAAGCGTTGGATCACTACAACTACACCAACGCCGACACAACTTCAGCAAGATGAAGGATTCTTCCTACGTAATTCTGGATGCCAGAAAGGCTGCAGACTATGAAAAAGGTCACATTGCCGGTGCGGTTTCCGCAGACGTAGGATACTACATTGATAACAAGTACAGCTCCAAGGACGCTGCAGCAGCAAACGTAAAGGCTGCAGTAGACAAGTACGGCAAGGATAAAAAGTACATCGTTATCTGCTACTCCGGCAACAGATATGCCAAGGTAGCAACCGGACTTCTGATGAACAACGGAATCAAGAATGCGAACATCCAGACTCTGGGCGGAGACGATTCTCAGCAGTCTAAAACCGGCGGCATGCAGGCCTGGAATGCAAAGTATGCAGGCTACGTTGTGGCAAAGCACACTTCTTCCAAGGGATTCAACTTCGCAAACGGAATCACACCGGAGAACCTGAAGGCCGATGTGGACGGTCAGAAGGTATTCACTGTTATGGACGTAAGAGCAAAAGATGACTTTGATAAAGGTCACATCTCCAACGCGGTATCCACTCCGTCCGGCGATGAAGCGGCAGTAATGAAAGCCGTAAACGACAACAAGAACGGTCTCTACGTACTGGTATGCTATTCCGGTAACGCCAAAGCTAATGAAGCTCGGAACACCATGGTAAAGAACGGTGTAGACGAAAGCAGAATCATCTGCCTGCAGGGTGGAATGGGTACTTGGAAGTAGTATCATAAATGATTATCTAAGCGGGGGTGCAGAGGCATTCCCGCTTTTCCTTTCGTCAAGAAATGAAGTTTTCATTCCGAAGCATTCGTGGTAAAATATTTGGATAATAATTGTGAGAAGGAGAGCGATATGGCGCAGCTGTATTATCGATATAGTACGATGAATGCGGGCAAGTCCCTGGAAATCATCAAGGTGGCCAACAACTACGAAGAGCTGGGCAAGCGCGTAATGTGCCTGGTTCCGAAGGTGGACGACCGCTACGAGCGGGACATGGTGACCTCCCGGGTGGGTCTGAGTCACAAGGCCTATACGGTGGATGACGATACGAACATCATGACGCTGTTCATCGAGAAGAACATGCGGCACCAGATTGACTGCGTGCTGGTGGATGAATGCCAGTTTTTCCGGAAGCATCACGTGCAGGAGCTGGCGGAAATCGTGGACAGCTTCGACGTGCCGGTGCTGGCCTACGGACTGAAAAATGATTTTAAGAATGAGCTGTTCGAAGGTTCCTACTATTTTCTGGTGTACGCAGACAAAATCGAAGAGATCAAGACCATCTGCTGGTGCGGCCGGAAAGCCACCATGGTGGCCCGAATTCAGGACGGAAAGATTATCAAGCAGGGAGATCAAATCGCAATCGGCGGCAACGATATGTACGCCTCCCTGTGCCGAAAGCATTACAATGACGGAAGGTTGTCGGCGGACGACTAAGGAGTTCAAGGAAGGAGACAGGCGGTGCGGCGAATCGCAGAACGCAGGGGTGGAATTCGAATGATGGTAATCGGCATGATGTTCCTGTGCCTGTGGATGGCGGGAACGATTTTTTCCCATGCCGCGGTAAAAGCAAAACCGGGAAATGCCACCGCGTCCATCAACGCGAAGGCGGGGACGGTGCTGCGGGAAAAGGCATCCACCTCTTCGAAAAAAATCCGAACCATTCGGAACAACACGAAAATAACTGTCTATTACGAGGTCTACACCCATCGAACCCGAACGGATTCCCGGTATCACTGGTACCGCATCGGTGTGGGAAAGAAGAAGGGCTACGTGCTGGCCAAGCGGGTGGACGGCATCCGCTATCAGGCGGTGCTGGGCCGGGCATCCCGAAAGGTGCCCGCACGAATCGGACCTAGGACATCCATGAAGGCAAAGGGGAAGCTGGCCAAAGGGGCGGTGGTGTCCGTGCGCCTTCGGTCCCGGTACAAGGGGGGCAAAACCTGGTGGGATAAGGTTTTGGTGAACGGAAAGTACCGCTATGTCATCGCGGATTCCCTGACGAAGGTGAGCACCTCCGATTACGACGCCTACCTGAAGTCTCAAGGGTTTCCGGCATCCTATCGGAAATCTCTGAAAAAGCTTCATAACGAGCATCCCAATTGGGTTTTTCGGGCGAAGAAGGTGAACCTGAGCTACAGCACGGTGCTGTCCCGGGAAACCCGGGACGGGGTCTCCCTGATCTACAAATCCTATCCGAAATCCTATCGAGATAAGGGCCGGAAGAGCTACCGGAACGGAAAGTACATCGCCAAGGACGGCTCCACCTGGTTCAACGCCAACAAAAAGGTGGTGTCCTATTACATGGATCCCCGGCATTTCCTGAACGACCGGAACATCTACATGTACCTGTCCTTGAATTACCATTCCTATCAGACGACGGGCACGGTGAACAAGGTCCTCAGCGGAACGGAGCTGCCGAAAAGGGGATTCTCTCCGTCATTGTTCATGGGCGCCGGAAAGAAGCACAAGGTGAGTCCGATTTTCCTGGCATCTCGGGCGCGGCAGGAAACCGGCGGCGGAAGCATCGCCATTCGGGGTTACCGGATAAAGGGAAAGACGGTGTACAATCCGTACAACATCGGTGCCACATCGGGATCCAATCCGGTGATGAAGGGCCTGAAATACGCATACCGAAAGGGCTGGACCTCCCGCAAAAAAGCGGTGTACGGCGGCGCCCGGGGGCTGTCGAAGGATTACATCAATCGGGGGCAGAATACCATTTACTACCAGCGGTTCAACGTGAAGAACGGATGGCTGCGGGCGGGTACCCATCAGTACATGACCAACATCACGGCACCGTACACGGAATCCAAGTCCATGGCAAAGGCCTACAAAGCCTACGGCCTCACCGGTGAGAAGCTGGTATTCGAGATTCCGGTGTACAAGAGTATGCCGTCTTCAACGAAGTTGCCGAAATAAAAAACAGGTTCGATTCTCCGGACGCTTCCGGGGAGCCGAACCTATTTTTGTGGCTGAAATTATCGATTGTCCGTGGCGGCTTTGGCGCCCTGACGGGTATTCCGTTCCTTTAGGCGAAGGTTGATGCGGTTCAGAATGGTGCGTTTTCGGTAGCTCCATTCCGGCGCCACCAGAAGGCCTCTCTGAGTGTCGGCGGTGAGGCGGTGCACCGTGATATCCGCCGGAATGATTTCCAGGAGGTCTACCACCAGCTCGCAGTACTCTTCGATGGATTGGAAGGGCACGTAGTCCGGCATCATGTCGTACAGCCGGGAGCCCCGGACGATGTTCAGCATGTGGAACTTGATGCCGAAAGGGTGGACCCGGGCCACGTAGGACACGGTATCGAACATGTCCTGCCGGCTTTCGCCCGGGAGCCCCAGGATGACGTGAACCACCGTGCGGATGCCCCGACGGTGAAGCTCGGTGATTGCCTCGTGGAAGGTGTCCAGGGAATAACCGATGCCCATGGCTTCGGAGGTTTTTGGGTGAATGGTCTGAAGTCCCAGTTCCACCCAGAGGAAGTGCTCCCGATTGATTTCTTCCAGCAGGTCCAGCACGTCTTCCCCCAGGCAGTCCGGCCGGGTGGCGATGGCGATGCCGTCGATTCGGGAATCCGAAAGAGCATCATAATAGTATTTTCGAAGAACCGACACCGGTGCGTAGGTGTTGGTGTGGTTCTGGAAGTAGGCGATGTGCCGGGCATTGGGCCATTTCTCGCTGAGGAGTTCAATTTGCTCCGAGATGGAGGAGGCGAACTCGCCGGAACCGGAAGAAGAGCAGAAGGCACAGCCTCCGGTGCCCAGGGTGCCGTCTCGGTTGGGGCAGGTGAATCCCGCATCCAGAGAGAGTTTGATGGTTTTTTCGCCAAAGGTTTGTTTGAAATAGTTGCTGATAGAAAAATATCGTTCTCCGCCTTGCATGTTTCCTCCAAAATCGTTGCTACACAAAGGGCAACGTGATATAATTATTTCTATTATTTGAAAGGGAAACAGATTCATGCCGGAAGAGAAACCAACGCTTCTTCTCCTCACATGCTGCGGCCCCTGTGCTACAGCCTGTGTCGAGCGAACCGCATTCGACTACGATGTAACCGTGTTCTATTATAATCCAAATATCACGGATTCGGAAGAGTATTATCTTCGAAAAGCGAATCTGGAGAAATTCCTCCGTCTCTTTAACGAAGAGTACAAGGACCGGACTTTGGTGCATTATTTGGAGGGACGGTACGAACCGGAGAAATATCTGGAACGAACGGCGATGCTGAAGGATGAACCGGAAGGCGGGCGGCGCTGCGAAGAGTGCTTCCGTCTCCGATATGAAGAGGCGGCTCGTGTGGCAAAAGCAAGAAACGCAGATTATTGGACATCCACCATGTCGGTGAGCCCGCACAAGAACTACGAACTTCTCACGAAGACGGGGGAAGAACTTGCTGCAGAGTCGGGTACCTGTTACCTGCCGATTGATTTTAAGAAGAAGAACGGTTTTGGCAGAAGTGTGGAACTTTCAAAGAAGTATGGTCTGTATCGGCAGCGATTCTGCGGATGCGACTATGCAAGGTACGCTAACGCTAAAGGGTTATAAAGAGGACAAGGAGAAAAACAACTATGAGTAACGTAATTATTCCGGAAGGCTATGAGCCGATTCTGGGTTTGAAGGAGACTCAGAGAGCCATCAAGAAGATTAAGGATTACTTCCAGCAGGAGCTGGCCTATGGACTGCAGCTTCGCCGTGTGAGCGCGCCGCTGTTCGTATTCCCGGAAACGGGTTTTAACGATACGCTGAACGGTGTGGAGCGCCGGGTGGATTTCAGCATTAAGGACATGAACGAGCGTCAGGTGGAAATCGTGCAGTCCCTAGCAAAGTGGAAGAGAATGGCATTGTATAAATACGATGTAGAGCCTGGGCACGGCATCTATACCGACATGAACGCCATTCGGAGAGATGAGGAATTGGACAACCTCCACTCCATCTACGTGGACCAGTGGGACTGGGAGAAGGTAATCACCAAAGAGCAGCGGACGGAAGAATATCTGGAAGAAACCGTGGTGACGATTTACCACGCACTGAAGAACCTGGGCGATTATGTAAACCGTCTCTACCGGGATATTCAGATTGAGCTTCCGAACGAGATTACATTCATCGATTCCCAAGAGCTGGAAGATCGTTATCCGGGCAAGAACCCGAAGGAACGGGAGGACCTGATTACTAAGGAATACGGTGCCGTATTTATCAAGAGAATCGGCGGCGTCCTGGCTTCCGGTGAGAAGCATGACGGAAGAGCACCGGACTACGACGATTGGGAACTGAACGGGGATATCCTGGTGTGGAACGATGTCCTGGACAGAGCGTTCGAGATTTCTTCCATGGGAATCCGTGTGGATGCAGAATCCATGAAGCGTCAGTTGAAGATTGACGGAAAAGAAGACCGTCTGGAGCAGCCATTCCATCAGGGTGTTATCACCGGAAAGTATCCGCTGTCCATCGGCGGCGGAATCGGTCAGAGCCGTCTGTGCATGTTCTTCTTGCAGAAAGCGCACATCGGAGAGGTACAGGCATCGGTATGGCCGGAAGATATGATTGAGGAGTGCGCAGAGCACAATATTTTCCTACTGTAAGAAATGCAATACATCAATGTTGTAATCGATAATAAAAGTGAATTAACAGATACCTACTTCACCTACCGCGCACCGGATTCGGTGGCGGTAGGTGATAAAGTCAGCGCCCTGTTCAGTAACAGAAAGAAGCCGGTGGATGCGTACGTATTCGAAACCGGCGTGGAAACCGATCTTCCGGAGAACAAAATTCGGGAAATCGAATCTGTGGACAAGAGGCGCTCTCTTTCCGAAGAGATGATTGATACCGCCATTTGGATGCGGCGGCGGTACGGCATCAAGTATATTGACGGGGTCAAGATGTTCACCGTGGGCGGAAAAAGGGAAAAGGAGAAGCTGGTGAAGGCGCCGGCACTCCGGGAAGAGCCCTGGGAGCTGACGGAGGAGCAGGAATCTGCGGTGAAGCAGATTAACGAGTCCCTGGATCGTCGAAAGGAAAACGTGTTCCTGCTGAAGGGGGTGACCGGAAGCGGGAAGACGGAGGTTTACATGCATGCGGTGGAGCATGCGCTGGCCCAAGGCAGAAGTGCCATCGTGCTGGTGCCGGAAATCGCTCTGGCCATGCAGATGGAGAAGCGGTTTCAGAACCGCTTCGGTGCGGAGAACGTGGCCATCCTGCACAGCAAGCTGACCACTTCGAAGCGGCTGGAGAACTGGCTTCGGATTCGAGAGGGTTCGGCCAAGGTGATTCTGGGTGCCCGGACGGCGATTTTTGCGCCGGTCACGGATCTGGGATTGGTGGTTATCGATGAGGAACACGAATCCACCTACAAATCCGACCACAACCCGAAATACGAGACCATGGACGTGGCGTATAAGAGAGCGGGAACTTTCGGAGCCACGGTGGTGCTCGGAAGCGCGACGCCCAGCGTGGTTTCTTTTTACCGTGCATCTGTCGGAATTTATCACTTGATTGAACTGAAGAACCGGGTGGGAAAAAGCCGTCTGCCGGATGTGGAAATCGAGGACATTCGAGGACAGGTGGTCCGGGGTCGGAATGAGATGATCAGCCTGCGGCTGCAGGAGGAGATGCGGTACTGCCTGGAGAAGGGGGAGCAGGTAATCCTGTTCCTGAACCGGCGGGGATATGCGCCTCAGATTCAGTGCGTGGAGTGCGGATACCGCTATCAGTGCGACGATTGCGGGATTTCCTTGACCTACCACAAGCGAGAGAATGCGGCGGTGTGTCACTACTGCGGGAAGAAATTTCCGCTGCCGAAGAAATGTCCGGAATGCGGAAGTCCTCATATTCGGTACGGGGGCGTGGGCACCGAGAAGGTGGAAGAAGTGGTGCAGGAAATGTTTCCGGAATACAAGGTGGCGCGGTTCGATCTGGATACGGCGAAGAACCAGAAGGAAATCGACCGCACCATGTCGGATTTTGTCCATCAGCGGACGAACGTTCTCATCGGCACTCAGATTCTGGCGAAGGGCCTGGATTTCCGAAATGTGGGACTGGTGGGCATCGTGAATGCGGATATCTCCCTGAACATCCCGGATTACCGGGCGTCGGAGCGCACCTATCAGCTGGTGACTCAGGTGTCCGGAAGAGCGGGACGAAGTTCGGAATCCAGCCGGGTGGTGATTCAGACTTACAACCCGGAGGCGGAGGCCATCGCTTTTGCCGCCAAGGGAGATTACGACGGATTCTATGAGTCGGAATTACTCCACCGAAATATCATGAATTATCCACCATACTCCGATTTAATTGCGGTATCCTTTACAGAAGGGGAAAAATACCGGCCGGGGGATCGGACCGCGATGGCGTATGCGGAGGATTTTAAAGGGAAATTGGAAAATATGCAGAATCTGCCGGATAAATCCATGATTTACCGGCCTCGGGAGGAAGTGCTCCGGGGGAATACGGAACGGAAGCGGGTGACCTTTCTGATCAAAGCGCCGAAAGGGTCCCGCAGTGGATTCATTCAGATGTACATGCGGTATCGGGACCGGATGATTCAGCAGAAGTCGACAATATATATTGAAATTGATGTCAATCCGTATGGCATCGTGTAGGAGGAACAATGGCTATTCGTAAAATCGTAGAGAAAGGGGACGAGATCCTCACAAAGAAATGCAAACCGGTGAAAGAGGTGACGAAGCACATTCAGACCCTGACCCGGGATATGATTGACACCATGGTCGAAGCCGACGGCGTGGGCCTGGCGGCACCCCAGATCGGAATCATGAAGCGGATGTTCGTATGCCGTCCGGACCTGGAAGATCCGGACCACAACTACGTATTCATCAATCCGGAAATCCTGGAGACGGAAGGGGAGCAGGACTCCATGGAAGGCTGCCTCAGCGTGCCGGGATACACCGGACACGTGATTCGTCCGGAGAAAGTTCGCATTCAGGGATTGGACGCGGAAGGCAAAATGCAGGATCTGGTCTTTGATGGTTTTGCGGCTACCTGCATCTGTCACGAATACGATCATCTGGACGGAATTCTCTATACTGACCGTTCGGACAACGTGATGACCAACGAGGAATATGCGGAAATCTTGAAGGCACAGGAAGAAGAGGAGCGGTAGATGAAGATTGTTTTTATGGGAACGCCGGAATTTGCAGTACCTTCATTGGAAAAGCTGATTGAATGCGGTTACGAAATTCCGATGGTGGTCACCCAGCCGGACCGCCGGGGCAATCGGGGCAAAATCACCTTCTCCCCGGTAAAAGAATGTGCGCTTCAGCACGGACTTCCGGTGGCACAGCCGCAGCAGATTCGCAAGGACGAGGAATTCATGCAGGAGCTGGAAGCTCTGGAACCGGATTTCATCGTGGTGGCGGCCTTCGGCCAGCTGCTTCCGGAGCGAGTGCTGAACGTACCGAAGTACGATTGCATCAACGTGCACGGTTCCCTGCTTCCGAAGCTTCGGGGCGCGGCGCCGATGCAGTATTCCATCCTTCAGGGAGACAAGACCACCGGCGTGACCATCATGAAGATGGCCAAAGGACTGGATACGGGAGACATGATTTCCAAAGCGGAAATGAACATTGAAGGCATGACCATCCATGAGCTGGCGGACAAGCTGTCGGTGCTGGGAGCGGAGCTTCTGGCGAAAACCATTCCGGAAATTGCCAACGGAACCGCTGTCTACACCCCGCAGAACGAGGAAGAGCATACCTACGCATCCATGATTCGAAAAGAAGACGGCTTGACGGATTTCAGCGGGGATGCGGCATCGGAGGAACGGAAAATCCGTGCTTACGATCCGTGGCCGGCGCTGTACAGTTTCCTTAATGGAAAGCAGATTAAATTCTTCCGGGCGGAAGTGTTGGAAGAAGAGGGTAGCCACGACGGCGGCGTGATCTCCGCGGTGGACAAGAAATCCTTTACAGTGGACTGCGGCAAAGGGAAACTTCGGATTCTGGAAGTCCAGCTGCAGGGAAAGAAACGAATGAGTGCAGGAGATTTTCTGCGGGGCGCGGGCGTGTCCGTGGGAGATCGACTGACGAAAGGAGAATAATTATGTACTACGGAGGAATGGGATATTACGGCTCGATGGTTGTACTGATTCCGGCGATGATTTTTACCATGATTGTCCAGGGCAGAATCAAGCGGGCTTATTCCAGATATTCTCAAGTGGAGAACAGCCACCGCCTGACCGGTGCTCAAGCGGCTCGGATGATGCTGGATGCCAATGGGCTGTCCGGCGTGCCAATCAACATCCTGAACGGCGGCGACGATTTGAACAACTATTTCGATCCGAGAAGCAACTCGGTGAACCTGTCTCAGGCGGTATACCACACGGATTCCATTGCGGCCATGTGCATCGCCTGCCACGAGGTGGGACACGCGATTCAGCATGCCACCAATTACGCGCCGGTACGGATTCGGAACGGAATCGTTCCGCTGGTGAACCTGACGTCCACCTTCTCCTGGCCGCTGATCATGCTGGGATTGATTTTCTCCACCTCCAGCCGGTACGGCTCCCTGCTGTTCAACCTGGGAGCGCTGTGCTTTGTCTTTGTAATCCTGTTCCACCTGGTGACACTGCCGGTAGAACTGAATGCCAGCAATCGGGCGCTGAAGCAGATGACATCCATCGGCATGGTGAGCGATTTCGATTACAGCGGAAGCCGCAAGGTGCTTCACGCTGCGGCGATGACCTACGTGGCCGCGCTGGCAACCGCCGTTGCATCTCTCATCCGGATCCTGCTGATCCGCGGAAGTAATGACAGATAGATGAACCAAGATTTTCGAGTGAGTTACAATGCGCTTCGGAAGATTTATTCTCAGGAAGCCTATTCGAATATTGCGATGAACGAAGCCCTGGAGGACGGAAAAAACTGTTCTCCCGGCTTTGTTCGTTATGTTGTGAAAGAAATCCTTCGTCGCTCCATGGCTCTGGATTACGTTATTGCCGGCCTTTGCCGGAACGGACTCCGGGGCATGAAAAGCCGGACGAAGGTTCTTCTTCGCATGGGAATTTTTCTCCTGAACGAAGTGGACAGCATCCCGGATGCGGTATGCGTCAACGAAATCGTGGAGCTGGCCGGCGCCGTGGACAGACCCAATCGTGGTTTTATCAACGGTGTCCTTCGAAGCTATCTCCGAGGCGGTAAAAAAATGAATTTGCCGGGCGGAAGCGACCGACACGCTTTGGCCGTTCGGTATTCCTGTCAGGAGAATTTGGTGAAGCTGATGCTGGATCAGTACGGACCGGAAGAGGGAATCCGAATTCTGGACGCCTTTAACCGGCCAGTGCCCGTGGCGCTTCGGAACAATCCGCTGAAGCAGGACCGGGAAGAACTTCTGCAGCGGCTCCGGGAACTGGAGATTGAGGGAACGCCTTCGGCGGAGTGCGATAACGGCATTCTGACGGAGGGGGGCGCCTTGATTCAAAACGATTTGTTTCGGAAGGGCCACTACTCGGTGCAGGGTATTTCCTCTCAGATGGCGATTCAGGCATTGGCGCCGGAAGCCGGTTCCAAGGTGCTGGATATGTGTGCGGCGCCCGGCGGGAAGACGACGGGAATCGCGGAACGGATGGGGGACTGCGGAACGGTGGAAGCCTGGGATATTCATCCTCATCGGACGGAGCTGATTCGGAGAAATGCAGAGCGGCTGGGCCTTCATTCCGTGAAGACCGAAGTGAAGGATGCGACCCTGTTCTATCCGGAGCTGGAAGGCTGTTACGATGCGGTGGTGGCGGATGTGCCCTGTTCCGGACTGGGAACCATCCCGGTGAAGCCGGAAATCAAGCTGCGGGACCATACCGGAGAGTACGCGGGCCTGGTGAAAATCCAGCGCCGGATCCTGGAAAACGCGTGGAAATATGTAAAGCCGGGCGGAAAAGTGATGTATTCCACCTGCACAATTAATAAAGAAGAGAATGAAAAAGTCGTGGAGGCATTCCAAAAACGCATGCCGGACAGTCGGGTTATTGAAAAAAGGCTGATTTTACCGTATAATAAAACTGGCTTTTTCTATACCGTAATGGAGAAGCCGGAGTAAATCGACGGGGAAAATAATGGAAATAGGATATTATACAGACAAAGGAAAAAAGCGAACCCAGAACGAGGATGCGATTCGCGTGCTGACGCGGCACAATGTTTTTATGCTGGCGGACGGCGTGGGCGGAAACCGGGCCGGAGAGATTGCCAGCAACAAGACGCTGGATATCGTGAGCGAATATTTTGAGAACAACCCCATTGAGAAGCAGGAAGGATCCGATCGGATTTTTCGGTATTTCGAGGATGCGGTGGATTACGTGAACGAAGCCATTAAGCAGATGGCCCATTCCATTCCGGAGTGCGCCGGAATGGCTACCACATTGGTCTTTGCCTATGTTCGAGACCGGATTCTGTACATCGCAAACGTGGGAGACAGCCGGGTGTACTTCATTCACGGAAATGAAATCCATCAGATTACGGTGGATCATACTTATGTGAATGACCTGGTTATGATGGGCGCAATTACCCGCAGCGAAGCGGAGCACCATCGAAAGAAGAACGTGATTACCCGAGCTATTGGAGCGAATTCTTACAACAATCCGGACTGCTTCAATATTTATATTGAACCCACGGATCGAATCCTGCTCTGCAGCGACGGATTGTACGACGAAGTATCGGAAGAGGAAATCCTGGAATTGATGACTTCTACCGATGATATGAAGGCCTGCGCCAAGGAATTGGTGGATCGGGCCAATGCAAACGGTGGAAACGACAACATCTCGGTTATTTGTGTAAGTATGGTGGAGGACAATTATGAGTAACAGATTGCTGGCGGGTCGCTATGAACTGCTGGAGAAAATCGGTGACGGCGGCATGGCCGTTGTGTACAAGGCAAAGGATAAACTGTTGAACCGATTTATCGCCATCAAGATTCTGCGGCCGGAATTTACGAAGGACCCGACGTTCGTAGAGAACTTCAAGCGGGAGTCTCAGGCAGCAGCGGGACTGGCTCATCAGAATATCGTCGGGGTATACGATGTAGGCAGAGAAGGAAACATCAACTACATCGTGATGGAACTGGTGGAAGGCCAGACCCTGAATGAGATTATCGCGAAAGAAGCGCCGATGGATTATCGCCGTGTCATTGAGATTACCAAACAGGTGGCGGCGGCACTTCGGGTGGCCCACCGGAACAAAATCATTCACCGCGACGTAAAGCCACACAACATCATGGTTACGACGGATGGAATCGTGAAGCTGGCGGACTTCGGAATCGCCAAAGCGGTGAACGATGCCACCATGTCCACCGGCAGCAAAATCATCGGTTCGGTACACTATTTCTCGCCGGAACAGGCGCGGGGAAATTACGTGGACGAACGTTCGGATATCTATTCCCTGGGAATCGTGATGTACGAGATGCTCACGGGACAGGTTCCCTTCGACGGAGATAATCCGGTGACCATTGCCCTCAAGCACATCAACGAAGAAATCACGCCGCCGAGCCAGCTGGTGGACGGCATTCCGCCGGCGCTGGAGCAGTGCGTGCTGAAGGCTACCAGCAAATTCCAGACGAACCGCTACAGCAGTGCGGACGAGTTGATCGAAGAGCTGAACAATATTGAATTCGTTACCCGTATGGTAGGAAATTCTATTTTTAACGAAGCCTCCGAGCAGGTGGAACAGAGCCGGAAGGGTCAGACCGACGAAGACGAGGATTACGAGGATGAGGACGACGATGAGTCCTACGACCGGAAATCCCGAAAGAAGAAGAAAAAACCGAAGAAGAAGCTGACCAAAGCGCAAAAGAAGCGCCGCATCCTGATTGCGGTTGCCGCCGTGCTGGCAGTGGGCCTGGGCGTTGCGGTTGCCGGATTCAACGGGTTCTTCTCCGGACAGAAGGAGGTTCCGGACCTTTACGGAATGACGGTAAAACAAGCCAAGAAGGAAGTGGAAGCGGCCGGCTTTAAGCTGAAGGAGGGCAAGGAGGTCTACTCCAACGACTACTCCAAGGGCCAGATTGCGGAGCAGGATCCGGAGTCCGGTTCGAAGGCGAAGAAGGGATCTTCCATCACCGTTCATGTGAGCAAGGGACCGCAGGCCGGAACGGTGCCGAACCTGGTGGGCCACAACGAAAGCGAAGCGGAAGAGATGCTGAAGTCTTCGGATTACGAGCTGGGCACGATTAAACAGCAGACATCTACCGAAGCTGCAGGCACCATCATTTCCCAGGATCCGAGCGGCGGCGAGGAAGCCGATCACGGCACTCAGGTGAACATCGTGGTCAGCGACGGAAAGGGTGTTCAGAAGTCCACCGTGCCGTCCATTACCGGACGAACCCTCACCGAGGCGAAGCAGGCGCTCCGAAGCGCGGGCTTCAAGGTGGGCAAGGTAACCTACGAGGAAAGCAATGCCTACGGCAGCGGCTACGTAATGTGGCAGCAGTATGCGGCAAACACCGAGCTGAACAAGGGCACCAAGATTGACATCGAGGTCAGCAAGGGCGCACCGAAGACCAACGACAACAAGAAGCCGAACAAGAAGCCGTCGGATACCGGCAGCGACGACAACGGCAGCAATTCGGTGGACGATTAGCATATGATTGGAAAAGTAGTAAAAGGAATCGGGGGCTTCTATTACGTCTCCGATGGAAAAGAAATCATCCAGGGAAATGCCCGTGGAAATCTGAAGCGCCGAAAGAAGGATACCATCTATGTGGGGGACGAGGTGGAATATGAAATCCGTGCGGAAGACGGGGAGTGCATTATCACAAAAGTACTTCCGCGCCGGAATATTCTGAAACGTCCGCCGGTATCCAATTTGGACACGCTGGTCATCGTTTCTTCGGCGGAAACACCGGAGATGATTCCCCTGGCGGTGGACAAGCTGACGGTGTACTGCGAACTCACCGGGATTCGGCCGATACTTGTTTTTACGAAAGCGGATTTGGCGTCGGAAGAGCGAATGCAGGAGCTGGAGAATATGTACCGGGATGTGTATCCCGTATATCCTATCAGCAGCGTTACCGGAGAGGGCGTGGACGACCTTCGCAAGGCCGTTGCGGGGCAGAGCGTGGCTCTGGCGGGACCCTCCGGCGTGGGCAAATCCACTCTGCTGAACGCCTTGATTGCGGATGCGGATGCGGAGACCGGAAACCTCAGCGAGAAGACCGGCCGGGGAAAGCACACCACGCGGCATGTGGAAATTTTTCCGCTGGATCACGCCACCTATGTGTACGACACGCCGGGATTCACGTCTCTGGATTTGCCGGAGATGGATTCCCGGGAGCTTCGAAACTTCTTTCCGGAATTCCGGGAACCCGGAGCTCATTGCCGCTACGGCGATTGCGTGCACATTAACGAGCCGGCATGCGGCGTGAAGGAAGCCCTGGCAGAGGGCGAAATCTGCCGGACGAGATACGACAGTTATTTGAAAATGTATGAAGAGGTTCAGAAATGGCAAAAGTAGCACCATCAATTCTATCGGCAGATTTCTCCAAGCTGGGAGCGGACGTACAGGAAATCGGTGATTTCGGCGCAGATTACATCCATGTGGACGTTATGGACGGCGCCTTCGTCCCAAACATCAGCTTTGGCGCAGGGGTGATGAAAAGTTTGAATTCGGTCGCAGCGATTCCTTATGATGTCCATCTGATGATCGAGGATCCGGACCGGTACATCGAGGACTTTGTGACACCGAACACGGAATTCATTACCGTTCATCAGGAGGCTTGCCGTCATCTGGACCGGACGATTCAGCATATTCACAGCACCGGCGTGAAAGCCGGCGTTGCCCTGAATCCGGCCACTCCAATCGTGATGGTGGAGGATGTGCTGGACAAAGTGGACATGATTCTGATTATGTCCGTAAACCCGGGTTTTGGCGGACAGAAGTTCATTCCGCGAGCACTGGACAAAATTCGCCGCCTGGATGAAATCCGGAAGGCAAACGGATACGATTTCGTCATCGAAGTGGATGGCGGAGTCAACCTTCAGAACTGCGAAGAGCTGAAATCCGTCGGCACCGACATCCTGGTTGCCGGCTCCGCCGTATTCAAGGCAGAGGACCGGAAGGAAGCCATCAAAGTGCTGGGAAAGTAATTCAGACTGTACCGGCGCGAAAGAAAGAAACGATAACAGGGAGTATCACACTAAGGTGTGCTGCTCCCGATTTTTTTTCACGAAGAAAGACAATAATCGAATTCGGACCCTTGTATGGAAATATGTACATATGGTAAACTTGGAGTAGAAAGACGTAGCCACTGAAGCCCCGAATGGAGACTCCACGATGACACATGCCTATTCCAGAAGATTAAAGTCTATTTCATTTTTCTTAATTTTTATTCTTGTTTTTGAAATTTTGTTCAGTTCAGCAGAGTGGTATGCCTATGGCGAGTCGAATGCAACTGAAACGAAAGAGTCTTCCGAACCGCTTCCAAACGATTTGTCAAAATCCGAAGTCCTGGAAAAAGGAACCGATTACACGATTTTCAAGAATCCCGATGGAACCCAAAGTATGGATGTCTATCAAGCAGATGTGCGTACGCAAGATGAAAATGGTGAACTTGAGGATATTGACAACTCCATTAAGAAAACGGATGAAGAGGGAAAAACAGTATATAGGAACCAGAATGGTTTTGCCAATATCACTCTCCCAGAGATTATTACGAAAGAAAATCCGGTACAACTAGAGGGAAAGAGAAATAAAGTTTCTTTTTACCCAGTTGGAAATGAAGAGAACACAATCTTGGAAATGGATAAAACAATCCAAGAGAAAACAGAGAATCTGTATTATAAAACGCAGGAAGAAACCACCGGCATTAGATATGTGGGAGGAGATGCTGCAGTCCAGTATGAATATTTTCCAACGGATTTCGGGCTGAAAGAAAATATCGTTTTAAAGAAGAAACCGGAAGTGAATCAGTTCCGGTTCATCTTACAGTGCAGAGGAAGGTACCTTGAAAAAGAACATCGTGCAATTCTGATTCGAGATAATGAAACGAAGAAAGTAAAAGGGGTGCTGTCGGAACCGTTTATGACAGATGCTTCGGATAGTGAGAACCAAGGATTTAGTGAGGATGCCGAGTATGACTATACGGTCATAGATTCTGATAAAGGAATTTATGAAGTGATATTAACTGTATCAGAAGACTATTTGAAAGATGATAACAGGGTATATCCCGTTACTGTAGATCCTACAATAACACTGAACGATTCTGCAACAATTAAGGATGTATATGTACTCAGCAAACATGCAAATTCAAATTATTACAGCAGTGGAATTATTAAGATGTGCATTGGATATGGACCCAAAGATGGTGTTTGCAGAACTTATGTAAAGTTTCCGAATCTACAGTCTAAGATTTCCAAAGCATATATTTCTAGTGCAACATTAAAACTAAATGAGCGGAATAACACCAAACCATATCCTACAGTAGGAGTTTACCGAGTTACCGGAAGTTGGGACTTGGGAAAAATAAAATACAGCAGTCAACCTTCATATAACGGAACAGCGGTGGCAACGGCGAAATTAACCGGAGGAACCGCAAGTCATACATTGAACGTCACTTCTCTGGTGCAGGGATGGGCGAAGGGAAGTTACAAGAATTATGGAATGCTTCTTAGAGCCACATCGGAGAGCAGTTCTTCCGCAACATTCTGTGAATTCTATGGAGGGCGGTATGGAACTGCCAGCAAACGGCCGAAACTGACCGTAAATTATACCGTACCTTCACCAGCAGTTCCAAGCAAGCCAACCGTATCGGTGGATCGGAATGCAATACCAAAGGGAACCAAGAACATTACAGTGAAGTGGAGCGGCCTGGAAAGCAACGTATTTGCCAATGCACAGGTCAAATTAGTAAAGTACAGTCAGCAGAATAATACCTATGCTTTAGCCAATGCGAATGGCAAGGTGTTTGCATACAAAGATATCAGCGGTTCCGGCAAAAGTGGTTCTTATTCGCTGGATACTTCCGGATTAGCCGAAGGAAAGTATGCGGTTGTTATTCGTGGAAAAGACAAAGTGGGGAATACCGGGGACGGAACGCTGGCATTGTTTTATGTGGACAGTACGTCTCCTGATGCACCGATACTGGGGAAACTTCAATCTTCCCGAATGGAAGCAACATCAGAAAACGCGAAAGTGGAAGTTGCTGTGCAGAAGGGAAAAGATTATCCGACCTATTATCCTTCCGGGATTACGAAAACTGAAGTAACTTTGTACAATGCGGACAACAATGAAAAAATTGGAGAAACTATATCCTTATCACCTTCAGAAAGTACAGCGACTTTTGAAAATGTGGAGTCCGGGATAGATGTGTACGCAAAGGCAATAAATGAGGATTTGGCCGGAAATCGGAGTGTGGAAGGAAAGTCGGAAACATTTACCGTGAAGCCTTTGAATCTTCCGGAATTTGTCGGGAAGGAGGACTTTAATAGTTCACTGAAGAAGAATCCTTGGATTTCGAAAAGGAACCACCATACGGATACATCATGGAAGGTGACATACGATGGGAACCTTAGCAAAATAACAGCGGAAATTACAAAGAAAGATGGAACGGTAGTAGCAGGATACGAGGAGAACAGTATTCTTTCTGATGAAGAGTATCCGAAGGTAGTGAAGAACTATAGTATCGAAAAAGATTTTGACATCGAATCGTTGGAAGATGGGGAGTATGAGGTTCACTGGAGATTCTATGCAGATGATGAAGATTCCGGTTATCGGGAGCAGACAGTATCTCTCAATATGGATAATCGGAAACCGGAGGTCACGGTAGTATCTCCAACAGATGACGAAGAAGTATCAGGTATGGTCCAGGTTGCCTTGACGATTGCTGATCAGCCGGAGAATCAAGGGGACCTTTCCAACTTAGAAGTTCGACTAATTGGAAAGAATGTGGATCGCGTTTTGTCTGAATCCAATGAGATTATTAATTTTAACAGTACGGAATATGAAGATGGAGAATATACGATTCAGGTTACTGCTACCGATAAGGCGGGAAACAAAAGTGAGACTGCACAGCGAGTGATTCACATTTCGAATCCGGTAAAAGCACCGAAAATATCGATGGATAAAGAAATCGGAACTTCTGAAAGTAACCTAAATCTAGAATGGAATTATCCATCGGGCGATGCAGCGGTAAAGAAAATTTCAGCCTTACAGTATGCCCTTGTTAGTAAGGGGGAAACCGTATCAGATTCCGATTATGAGACATTTGCGGAAGAAGAAACAGCACAGAAGGAAGGGTCTACTTCGATTCAAACCACAGATCTCCCCGATGGAGAATATACAATTTGTGTTAGAAGTCTGGATGCAAAAGGAAATCCGGGAAAAGAACGGACCTTGACGTATACTATAGATAATACGGATCCGGAAATCGAACTGGTTTCGCCTACAGAGAAATCTGTTGTATTCGGGATGCTGTTTGTTCGCGGTAACATAAAAGATAAGAATTTGAAGAAATATACGCTGGCAGTGGCAAACGGGGAAACGACGGACAAAGCGGCTTTTCAAGTTCAGAAAGCGGAGACGCTGAATGATGGTGCTACAAATGTAGGTCCGTATATTGGAATGCTCGATTTAAGTGACGAAATTGCATATCCACCGAATCAGACGTATACCCTTCGCATTCAAGGAGAAGACTGTGCCGGAAATAAAGAAACGAGGTATATAACGGTCGAAAAGAAGGATGCGCAGGAAGTTCCTGCGGATTTTGAAATTGATAAATCCGGAAAGAATAAGTTGACCATTTCAGCAGAAAAAACGAGATTTCTGTTGAAAAAGGAAGGCGAAACCTATGTGCCGGAAAATCCAATTTGGTATGTCGATGGAAAGCAAGTGGATGGATCAAATGGAATCGATTGCAGCAATCCAGAAATCTATCCGGAAGGATCCAAGCATTCATTAGTCGTATATGATAACAGGACAGATGGTGTTCTATACGGTGTAACTACCCTAAAATACGAACTTCTTTCCTCAGCAGAGAAAGAAATTACTTCGTCGATTACAGATACGCCGGAACTTTTGGCACTGAGCCTGGATGTGGAAAAGGATTCAGAAAACCATTACTATTTGTCTTACAATGGAGCGAAAGAACAGGAGATTATACCGGGCAGAGAAATTCTATTGGATACCCTAAGAAACAGTGAGGAGGTGAGTATTGGAAAAATTGAACTGTTTGCCCGGGATTCTGAGGGTAACCGGAAGTCACTTGAAGAAAGTGGAAGCTGGCAGCTAATTGGTAGATTTTCTCAAGGAGACGAATGTATCGTCGACATGATGGGAGACTATACACCGAAGAATGTTACGGCAATTCCATCTCTTAATTCAAAGGTGAAAATAACTTGGGAAACGGATAAAGATGCGGAGAATGTCAGCTATGAAATTGAGAGAAGTACATCACCGGATTTTGGTGAGAACGAGACAGAATGTGTTCAAAGTCAGGTAAAAGAACACTACTGGTGTGACAATTATGCCGTAGTAGATGCGGGAAACAACATGAATGATCATGAGGGCACTCGGGCAAGAATGCGGAAAATCCGAGATGCAGACTTGTATTACCGTGTACGTGCAGTGCATAATCAAGGAAAACATGTTCGAAAGAGCGGGTTTGATGAAGACTGGGTAAAACTTCCTGCGATGAACGAATATGCAAAAAGACTGGGGAAAAAAGATTATTTGGGTTACTCCAGTGTAGATATCGGTATGGGAGACGGATATGTTGAACAAAGTACCGGAAACCTTGTGTATCAGGAGACGGATGCCAATGTAAAAGGCAAAGTTCTGGATTTATCCATGGAAAGAACCTATAACAGTATGGCTGCCGGAATGACAGCATTGGGGTATGGTTGGGATTTTAGTTTTTCGCCGACTCTGTTATCGACCTATGACCGATATGGAGATGAAACGGGCATGTTATTCAAAGATGGTTCCGGGACCATCTATACGTTCCGGTCCATTGAAAATGCGACAGATTCGGAGAATGGAATTACGCATTATCAAAGCCCGATTGGTGTGTACATCCATTTGAAGAAAATAGAGAAAGATGGAGAAACAACCTACGAGATAGAGACTTTAGAAGGGGATACGTATGTATTCAATGGAAGCAGTCAGCTGAAAGAATTTCGGGATTCCAATGGAAACAAAGTGTTCTATGAGTACGATTCGGTTGGAAAATTGAAGTCGGTGGAGAATCCGAACACAGGAAACAGCGGGAAGGAAACGGAGGCAACCGGAAAGAGCCGAATTATATTTCACTACAAGGATAGTCAAGAAGAATTAGAAAGCGAACTGATTCAGAGTGTAGAACTTCCGGGCGGACAAACGGTGAAGTATGAGTATAACGAAGACAAAGTCTTGGTAAATAGCATATTGTACAAGAAAGATTCGAAAGATTCAGAGAAAATAGAAACAAAGTATCAATATACTTTCGACGGCACACTGTTAACTGGAATCCAAGATGCAAATGGAAACAAATCAAACATAGAATACGATATGGATTCGGTAAATCCAGGCCGATGCCGACTGGTAACTTATCCAAATGGAGACCGAGAAAAATTTGCATATATGAAATCAGAGGAAGAAAATGATGTGCTTCTCTACGATTCTATGGAACAAACCAGCTATCGTGCCGGTTTACTTAACGTACCGAAAGAAATTGGATCTTCCGAATATCGTTTTAATGCAGATGGAAATGTTATTTGGAGCCGAGATATTGAAGGCGGTGAAGTAGAATCCAAGTACTCTTTGGGTCTTGAAATTGAAACAACCGGAACTTCCTGTACCTATCGGATTGATGAATCGGGGGTTATTCAAAACGGAACTGCTGAAACCACCAGTGAGATTCAATATGATCGGATTCCGGATGGCAATACCATTGCTTCCAAAGTTAGCTCCACAAGGGGAAACGTAACTCAGGAAACAGATGAAGAGGGAAACGTTACGAAATATGAATATGGTGACAAGGCTGCTGCAAATGCAGGAAATCCAACCCGAATACAGACCATTGCTAAAGATGGAACGAATAGTGAAGAACGCTTTACGTATGATGACAACGGAAATATTCTGCGGGCAGAAGATGAAACCACAGGAGAAAGCATTTCATTCCAATATGACGCAGACGGTCAACTTCGGGAAGAACAAGAGTATCTGAAAGACGGAACAAAGGGTGAGAAAACAACGTATACTTATGACGCTGTTGGTGAAGAGCTCCAAGAAAAGGAAAGCTCAGAAGGAGATACCTCTTCTTCCTATGACACAATTAATGATGAATATGGAAAAGTGCGATTTGAAAGAAACGGAGAGAATTATGTAACGGAACATCGTTATGACGTGTTGAATCGTGAAACTATGACATTGTATTATCTCGAGAAGTGTGATGTGGACATTTCTGAAAAGAAATCTGCGTCTGAACGGCTTCAGGCTTTTGAAAACTGGTGCAAAGAAAAAAGCTCAGTGTCCGAAAGCCAAGAATACGACGCCAATGGAAATCTTACAAAAGAGACAGATCGAGAAGGTCGTGTGACGACTTATCAGTATGACTGCATGGACAGGGTGACTAAAAAAGAAGTTCGAAAAGATACAGAGCACATGTCTTGGAAGTATGTGTACACGGTAGAAGATATCGACCGCTATTTTGAAAGTGGAAATGAGCCAATCAAGAACGCACTTGTCACAACCGAAGTGAATGAAGAGGGCGTAGTCACTTCCATCAGCTGTCAGGATAAGGCTGGAAACATTGTAAAAACATTTAATAAGGGAATTATAACATCCTTCCGGTATAACCGAGACGGAAATATCACGGAGGTGTATTCTCTGGGGAAGGATGAAGAACAAAATGCAGGGATTGGAATCGGTATTACGGTGCTTGCGAATTACGACAAGTACGGAGAAAATACGGCGAATATTGTCGCACCGGGATATGACGAAGAGAAAAAAGCATATTTTGTTCGAGAGGATACTTCGGTATTGAAATATGAGTATGACTCCCTTGGAAACATTCGCAAAGAGATAGATCCGTCGGGGCATAAAACAGAGTATCGATATGATGTAAATGGAAGAACAACAAAGACGATAAATACCTCGGATACAACGGAGGCTTCAGACATATCCATTACTCGTGCTTCGTATGATATTCCGGGGGAAGATGGAAATACAATTACGAAGATTACGAATGCGCTGAATCAGGTGTCTGAGGAGGAGAAGGATGCTTCCGGAAATACCGTTCGCATTACAGACAAAGGAAAAAACACCGGAAAGAAAATAGAAATCCGGTATACTTATGATGCCAATGGAAATATGTTAACTGAGGAGAAAGCGAAAGGCATCATTTCCTATGAATATGATAGCATGGGGAATGTAACTCGAAAGATTACTCGGAAACAAGATGGAAAAGCACGAGATTACAGTGAGTATACTTATGATTATCTGGGAATGCAGACGGAGCGAAAGGATTATACAAATGGAGAACTTCAGAGAGTAGCCCAGTATCGATATGATGGAATGAAGAGGCTGGTTCAGTCTTATGAAGGGAAAGAAAAAGCGAATGAAACAGATGCTGCCTGGATTCATTATTCCTACGATATAGAAGGAAATCTGGTGAATATTCGCTATCCCGAAAGCACCGGAATAGAAAACGTAGAATACGAGTATGGAGTATATGACAGGCTTCTTAAAGTATCCTATACTGCGGATGGTGAAAAACGAACCGCTCGCGAGTACAGCTATCGAGCGGATAACAGAGTGCAATCCGTCAAGGATTACACATCGGCAAATCATTCTGTAACAAAAAAATTCGGTTACAATCGCCGTGGACAATCAACGGATATTGAAATAAGGGATAGCAAAACCGGTCTTCAAGAGAAATATGAGTACACCTATGATGTGTGTGGAAATGTTACATCTGAGGAAATCTTGAGGGGAATCGAGAAGAAAACCCCAGCGGAAGAGGCGCTTACGGATAAGGGAAGTTACCATATTCTCAGAAAGTATTCCTATAACGACTTGGATGAACTTCGAAATCTGAAGGAATACTGCATTGAAGGGGAAAATTCCGATGGTACCGGAACACTGACCCATGAAACATCCTATACATATGATGCCCTGGGGAACCGGAAATCAGAGACCAAAGATGGAATAAAGTATGTCTATGGATACGATGATTTGAATGAATTGCTATGGGTAGAGAAAGAAGGAGAATCCGAAAAGCAGAAAAAATATACGTATGATGAAGACGGTAATCAAGTATCTGAAATTAATGCTGAAGCCGGTACAGAAACTACTTATTCGTATGATTTGGAAGGAAACATGTTAAAGTCTGTTTCCAGAGCAAGAAAAAATGGCGAGACAGTGGAAACTGTTACAGAAAATCAATATAATGGAGATGGAGCAAGAGTGTCTCGTACTGTGAACGGTGAAACGACATATTTCCTCTACGCCAACGGAAATCTGATTGGTTCCTATACGATGGATTCGTCGAATCAGGAGATTGTCTCCAAGCATACCGCCAATGTTTTTGGCATTAACGGTGACATTATATTGACGATACGGACAGGAACGAAATCGTATGTCTATAACGCAGATATCCGTGGAAGCATCATGTCCATTACGGATGATAATGGTGATGTAGTGCAATCCTGTTACTACAGTGTATTCGGTGAGCCTTCTGTGGAGGGGACATTCTATAATGAGATTCTGTATACAGGGGCTGTGTATGACTCCAGTACCGGAATGTACTATCTGTCCACAAGGTTCTATGACTCTGAAAGTGGAAGGTTTGCGAGCCGGGATAGTGTTCGAGGAAGTGTGGATAATCCGCTAAGCCTGAATATTTATGCATACTGTGTCAATAATCCACTGAAATACACCGATGAGGAAGGCGAAATGCCAACCGTGGTTGCAGGTGCGATAATCGGTGGATCAATGGGGGCGATTTTTGAAATAGCCGATCAATGGTATAGTAAAGGCGCAAAGAATATTAATTGGAAGTCTGTTGCTGCACGAGCAGCTGGTGGAGCTATCACTGGAGCTTATGCTTCGATTTCAGGTATTGGTTTGCTTAAACCAATAGGTATGGATGCCGCTGTTGGAACTGTGGAGAATATGGTTGTAACCATGACAGAATCAGGAAAAATGTCAGACAATGATGTGTTGAAATCTGCGGAATATGCGGTGATAGATTCAGTAGGTGGTGCTGCTGTTATGAAATCGACAGGGGCTGCAGTCAAGTTAACTTCGAAAATGACAAAAGGAAAATGGAGTAAATTTGTTGGTTCTAAAAGCAAGAATCACGGAGGTGTTGTTGTAAAGAAGAAGACTTCTCAAAAACAAATTGGAAAAAGAATCAGAGCAATAAAGAAAAATATTAAATCTAAGGTAAAATCGGCGAAGAAAGCTGTAAAAAGACTCGCAAAAGCGACATTTACTAAGGCAAGAAAAGCCTATCATGCAGTGAAACGGAGAGTAAAAAGAATGGTTCGAACCTGCCGTGTTTTAAAGGCATATGCAAGCAAAAAAATATCTACAACAATTGATCGGTTCCATAGGAAATATATAAGGAAACAAAAAACTATGCGTGTAAATGGATTCCGACGTAAGTTGCATTGGATATTTTAAATATGGAGAAGAAGGGAGAATACTATGATATTAAAATGCATTTCTTTAATTAATCTGGTGCTGTCTATAATATGTTGCCTGAAAGGAATTCAAGTGAAAGATATATATGATGCGGAGCATTTTATTATACGATTACCGAAGTCATCATGTTTCGCAGGGGTTGGATGTGCTATAGTGACTACAATATTGCCATTCTTATTGAATAGTAATCCCCCAATGAAATTTTGTATTATGTTAATTCTGATGCAGGTATTGGCGATATATATGAGCGCGTCGCGAATTCCGGGGATGGAGCAGCTTGAGGTGGATGGTGATGTGATTCGCAAGACAAAACTCTTTGTTATTCAAAAAGAGTGGCGTTTCCAAGATATTGATCATTTCGAGAGTATACTGACGGTTGAAGACAAAGTACCCAATAAGGCAATAGCTGCATATCTCAAAGCAGGAAATCGAAAAGCGTTTAAAGTGTATTATGGTGTGAAAGGATATGATTTGTTTTGTCAGCGAATATCCGAAGAAAACATTCCAATCCTGGAACAAGAGGACGAGGATTAGGAAAGAAAAGAGGGCAAAAGCCCGGTCACCCAAGAGTTCCGCTTATCGGAAAAGAGAAGTTGGATGATTATTTTCTGAGAAGAGACATTTAAAGGTAATTCTTAAATCATAATTCAAAGAAAGGAAAAAACATTATGAAAAAAGGAAATGTACTGGCGGTTCTTTTGGCGACCGTAGGAATCATGGTTTTCGGTACTCTGGCGGTATCGGCGGATACACACGCCGGAATCCAATCCGCATCCGGAAAGAGCAGTGTGCCAACCGCGATTGCAGAGAATGAGTCCGGCGCAGTCACCTCCGCAAAAGCAAGTGCGGGGAAGTCCCGAAAGGCGAAAGCTTCCGCAAACACAGTGGCGGATTCCGGTCTGTACCAGGTGAAGATTGCGGGGGATATATGTCCAAGCGCCGGAAGCCGGGCAATGGATTTGATCAATCAGTACCGTAAAGCGAACGGAAAAAGCAGCATCGAACGGGATAATACTCGTGAGCTTATGGCAATTACCCGTGCGGAGAGATTTCGGTATACTACAATGCCATGCGTCCTTCCGGAACGGCCGGACCGGATCTTATCATTGGATTCTATGACGAAGATAAGAAGGCGACCATCGACACCTGGTTCAACAAATTGGATCCGGATTTGAAGAAATTACTTCTGGAGGATCAGTGGAAATCCGGATGGGTTGGCGTTTTCCGCAGCGAAGCCGGATATTGCTATGTTGCCGTGGATTTCTACCCGACGGCAACGCAGGGAAGCACGTACTCCAAATATTCGGAAGAAGAGTATACGCTGACATTCAATATGATGGACAAATGCCTGAACGTGAAGGGTCTGTTCTGCGACAAGAACGTTAACCTCTACAACAAGAACACCTTGACAAAGGGCGCCACCTACTATTACGTAGTGATGAACTACAACCAGGTGGAGGATGTGAGTCTGTTCCACTCTCAGACCACCAAATCCTCCAACACCAAGGTGATTTCCGCCACTCAGGATGGCATCCTGAAGGCGAAATACCCGGGAGTCGCGAAAGTAACCGTCAAGCCGGCAGCCGGTTCCGGACTGTCCATGTCCAAGACGCTGGTGGTTCTGCCGAGCAAGGTGACCGGCGTGAAGCTGACCGCGAAGAAAAAAGCCATGAAGGTTGCGTGGAAGAAGACGGCGGGAGCATCCGGATACAAGGTGTACCGGGCAACTTCCAAGAAGGGAAAGTACACATGCGTCAAAACCGCATCTTCCAAAACAACGTCCTTCACCAACAAGAAGCTGAAGAAGAACAAGAAATACTACTACAAGGTATGTGCTTTCGTGAAGTCCGGCAAGAAGACGTACAACGGAGCATATTCCACCGTGGTTATGAAGAAAGCAAAATAGCATACGTGAATCCACCGGGGGCAGCCGAAAGGCTGCTCCTTAATTTCATTTGGCTGAAGTTGCTTCATCGAGTGTCCAGTCGGTAATTAGAGATCTGCAATTGGAATGAATTAAATATGCCTAGAATTTCGGAACGACTTCACGCTAATCTTACAATTTCGGCGGATTAGCGTGAACAGATTTCTGACTCAGCACGATTTCGCCATTCAAGTTCCGGAGAGCAAAGAGGTTTCTTGAAAAAAGTTCACGCTTTTTGAAGGGGGATCCCCTTTATAGCGTGAACAAAAGGTCGCACTACCTTGAGGCAAAATTAGAATTCCGCAAATTCGGAGATTTTCGTTCACGCTAAATTCTCTTTTTATGCCAAAAAGCGTGAACTGCTCTCGAAATTCCAGGCACATGGGAATGCACGCGCAGAAAGCGGATAATGTAATTAGACCCACACCGTTTTTAGCTCTGAGGTTTAATGAGGGCGATGCAGGGAACCTTTTTTTTCTTTACATCGGGGCGAAATAATGGGAAAATAGTCAGCGGATGGTATTCTTTGTTGAAACTATACCGAAAGGAGAAAAAATGAATCACAAGATGACTAAAAGTGAAAAGGAGAAACAGATCCGGCGGGAGGCGAAAGCAACCATTATCCTCTTTCTGATCTGTTTTGTGTGGAATGTGGGATGCGCCTACGGCCTGTCCGGCTGCAGCGTCCGGGTACTGGGACTGCCACTGTGGTGGATGCTCAGCACGCTCGGCGTATTTGTGATCGCGGTGATAGGCGTGATTTTCTTGGTGCGTAAAGTCTTTGTGGACTTTGACCTGGATGAAGAATCGGAGGGAGGTGCCCATCATGCAGAGTAAGCATTTGATCGTGCTGGCGATTCTGAGCGCCTACCTTTTGATTAACCTGGGAATCGGAATATACATCAACCGAAAGACGGCGGGGGAAGAGAACTTCCTCAGCTCCTATTTCGTAGGCTCCCGGGGCATGGGCGGTCTGGTTCTGGCCATGACTTTAGTGGCTACCTACACCAGCGCCAGTTCCTTCCTGGGGGGACCGGGGCTGGCGTCCACCTTCGGCCTGTCCCAGTCCTGGATTGCCGGGGTGCAGATTGGCGCCACGTTCCTGACGCTGGGCGTGCTGGGAAAGAAATTTGCGCTGATTTCCAGACGGATTCAGGGGGTAACCATTTCCGATTACCTGCGGGCCCGGTATCAATCCGGGGCGGTGGTGGTCCTTTGCGGTCTGGCACTGGTGGTGTTCTTCATCACCCAGATGATCGGGCAGTTTATCGGCGGAGCCACCCTGATTCAGACGGTGACGGGCGTTCCATACTGGGTCGGACTCCTTCTGTTCGGCGCGGTAGTGGTTTTGTATACTGCTTTTGGGGGATTCCGGGCGGTGGTGCTGACGGATACCCTGCAGGGAATCGTGATGACATGCGGAACGTTTTTGATGCTGTTCTTTATTATTCGCCAATGCGGCGGCATGGAGGACATCGTGAATCAGCTGAACGTGTCCAATCCGGGCTGGGACCTGATGGGGAAGGGGGCCTACGGAAAGGACATTGCGGTCCTTCAGCCGGGGTATATGGTTTCCTACTGGGTGCTGGTGGGCATTGCGGTGCTGGGGCTTCCGCAGACGGCGGTGCGCTGCATGGGGTTCAAGGATACCCGTTCTATGCACCGGGCGATGATCTACGGAACGGTGGTGATTGGCATCCTGATAATCGGCATGCATTTGGCGGGAACGCTGGCGTATCCCCTGGTGGAGAACGCGAATCTGGCCAGCACGGATCAGGTGATTCCGTACGTGGTGATGAAATACATGCCGGGATGGGCCGCGGGATTTTTCCTGGCAGCACCCTTGGCGGCGGTGATGTCCACGGTGGACTCCCTGCTGATTCTGTCCTCGGCCACGATTCTGAAGGACTTGTATTTGAATTATATCGTGAAGCGGAAGGTGTGTCCGGAGGCAGAGGATGTTCGAGACGTTTCCTCGGATCTGATGAAGGCGCATCCGGCAGCGGCGGCCAACGTGCCGAAAATCAGCTTCGGCATTACGGCGGTAATCGGAATCCTTACCTGCTTGATTGCACTGAATCCGCCGGACGTAATTGCTTGGATCAACCTCTTCGCCTTCGGCGGGCTGGAGGCCACGTTCTTCTGGCCGATTATCGGCGGCTTGTACTGGCGGAAAGGAAACAGTAAAGCCTGCCTCGCGTCCACTACCGTTGGGTTGATTACGTTTGTCTTTTTCAACCGGGTAAAAATACTGCCGCTGGGTATCCACGAAATCGTGGCGGCTCTGGTGCTGGGCGGAATCGTGTATTTCGCGGTGGGCAGTGCGACTGCGCAGGAAGTGTCGGACGAGGAGATGCTGGAGAAGTGTTTTTGAGAATTAGAATAGGATTATATCGATGAGTTTAACACTGTTTATTCCATCCAAAGAATATGCGGCGGCGGGAGAGCGCTGGGCCGAAATGCTGCGGCTCCCGGTGGTTACGGATGCCGCTGAGATCCCGCCGGACCGGCTCCACCTGCAGGCGGACGATGGGGGTCTGTCCCTGGTGCAGGGAAAGCTGTCGGTGCGGGGGGATTTCACCCACATGATTCCGCGGCTTCGCCCTTCCAACCTGAACCGGGAGTTTCTGGTAAAAGCAGGCCGAATGAAGGGCATAGAGTGTCCGGTAGCCATCGACGCCACCGCCGGGCTGGGGGAGGACTCCCTGCTCCTGGCGGCGGCCGGATTCCGAGTACACCTCTTTGAGTATAACCCGGTAATCGCTGCTTTACTGCTGGATGCCATGGAGCGGGCCCGGGAAGTGCCGGAGCTTCGGGAGCCGGTTTCCCGCATGGAGCTTCACGTGGGGGACAGCATCGAGGCAATGAATCGGGCGGAGGATTCCATCGGGGGTATTCCGGACCTGGTGCTGCTGGATCCCATGTTCCCGGAACGGCAGAAGAGCGCCCTGGTGAAGAAGAAATTCCAGCTGATTCACCGGCTGGAGTCCCCTTGCATGGAGGAGGAGACCTTGCTGAACGTCGCAATTGCGGCCGGCCCGAGGAAAATCCTCATCAAGCGGCCGTTGAAGGGACCGTGGCTAGCGGGGCGCAAACCGGGGTACTCCATCTCCGGAAAAGCCGTGCGGTACGACTGCATTCTTTTACCTCGAGATTAGTCAGAATCGGAAAAATCAATAATTGTTATTTAGAAAATTATAGTAATCGACTTGTTTATTTGTATAAAAAATGTATAATATTGTTGATGATTTATTCCAAATGGAACAAGGAGGATTATGGTAATGAGTGATGTAAGTATGCTGGAGCCAAAAGTTGTATTCCAGTACTTTGATGAGATTAGCGCGGTTCCGCGTGCGTCCAAGTTCAACGCAAAGATCAGCGAATATCTGGTGAATTTTGCGAAGAAAAACAATCTGGAATACTACCAGGATGAGCTGGGCAACGTGATTATTTATAAAGGCGCGACTCCGGGATATGAGACCGCTGAACCGGTGATGCTGCAGGGCCACATGGATATGGTTGCCGCTGTTGCAGAAGGTTACGAACACGATTTCGAAACCCAGCCGCTGGAAATCTACGTAGACGGAGATTATGTGACCGCAGCAGGAACGACCCTGGGTGCGGATAACGGTATCGCAATCGCAATGGCACTGGCTGTACTGACTTCGGATCAGGTGAGCCACCCGGCATTGGAAGTATTGATTACCGTGGATGAAGAAATCGGTATGCTGGGCGCAGAAGACCTGGATCCTTCTAAGATTTCCGCTCGCAGAATTATCAACATCGATTCCGAGTCCGAAGGCGTTATCACCGTAGGCTGTGCCGGTGCGGTAGATTGCATTACAACATTTGAGACTCCGAGAGTAACAAAGTACGGCGTTTGTTACAAGTACGCACTGGACGGACTGCAGGGCGGTCACTCCGGAATGGATATCGATAAAGAGAGAGGCAATGCCATCGATCTGACCGGCCGTGTATTTCTGGACTGCCTGAAAGAAGCAAGAATGAATATCGTCCGCCTCACCGGCGGTGCGGTTACCAACGCAATTTGCAATAAGGTATCCGGTGAAGTTCTGGTGCATCCGGATGACTGCATCGCATTCGAGAAGGCAATGCGCGAAGTTGCGGCAGAGCTGAAGTCGGAATACGAAATCGCGGATCCGGGCCTGAAAATCACCATGGAGAGAGTCGGCGAGATGGAAACTGAAGTCGTTTCGGATGAATGTCAGATGAACCTGATGAAGTATCTCTTCGTGATTCCGACCGGCGTTCACCACATGAGCGTAGCGCTTCCAGGCATCGTAGAGACCTCCATGTCCATCGGATTTATCCGTCTGGAAGGCGACACCATGAAGACCGGTGCGATGATCCGTTCTTCCGTGGACAGCCGCAAGAAAAACCTGTGCCAGCGCGTAGAGATGGTTTCCGAAGCATACGGCGGCAAGTGCGAATTCTCCGGCGATTACGGTGCATGGGAGTTCAACAACCACTCCACACTGCTGGACATCTGCGTGGACACCTTCGACCTGCACTTCGGCAGAAAGCCGGAAGTGGGTGCGGTTCATGCCGGACTGGAATGCGGAAAGTGGGCTGAGAAGTGGGGTGCCATCGATGCGGTATCCATCGGACCGGAGATGAGGGAAGTTCACTCCCCGAACGAGAAGCTGTCCATCCCGTCCACCGCAAGAACATGGGAATACCTGAAGGCAATCCTGGCTGCTTGCAAATAGGATTCCGACAATACGAATCGGGTAAAATAATCGAGAGTGCATCTTCGTGATGCACTCTCGTTTCATGTCCTTTACAAGAGAAATGTAGGGTGAATACATGTCCATGCAAACCGTTTGAACCGCCCGACGCTAATAATTTTAAATGTGTTTAATTTGTTACCGCAAATTTTCAAAAAATGTAAATATTAAGAAATCTTAATAATTCAGTGTGTAAAATCTTAACATTTTTGTAATACTTTTCTGTATAATGATTATAGTAGAAACGAAGGTTCCTTCGGCCGGATGTACAGTGTGGGCGGCAAGAAGATTCGACCGCATTCATCTTCGAGGGTCCTATGTGAGTCCAGGATTTTGTCCGCACCCCCATTTTCAATTATATAAACACGAAAGGAGGATGTGATATTTTTTATCACAAATGATTATGAAAAGGATATTTTCGGTAACATTATTCATTATTATTCTTTGTTTGAATTGTTTCGCATCTTATGCAAGCAATGAGAATTGTTTTGAAAAAGAGTCACTCGATTCTAGTATAAATCAGGAAATTGTTTCAAATGAAAATGAAAAGGATATTAAAAAAAGTCAATATCATGGATACTATTATAGGAAGAAAGTTACTAGTAGAACAACAAAATGGACATCGTACAAAAGAGTATCTAACAATGTAAAGGTTCCTCCTAAAGGAGCAACGATTACACAATCTAAGCAATTAACATTTGGAGTGACAGTTTCTGGCAGTATTTATGGCTTAGGTCTTTCTACATCAGCATCAGTTTCGACAGAGAATTCGTATTCTTTGAATGGAACACCTAGAAAGACTCAGTACTTAGGATTTAGAGTTAAATACAAAGTAGAAAAGGGCGTTAGATATGTATACAATCAAAATACAAATAAAGTAGTAGATAAAAATAACTATACTTATAAAAAACCTATGTATGGTGAATACGCTTTAATTACAGTCTAATAATAGTCAAAGGTGCCGAGTATGTAAGGAGGTCATACAAATGAAAATCAAGAGATTAATTTGCATTACAATAATACTCATTGCAATGGTGCTTGTGTTATTAGGTTTGTTGGCTAAATCCTTCTATTACACAGAAAATGGATTTAAATTTAAGGGAACATATATCTGTTCTGATGATGGAAATAATGTTGGTTTTGATAATGTGGTATATCCAGATTACATTACTACAATAGAAGAGAATAAAGTATATATTATCTATCAGAGTAGGTATTATGTTATAGCTAAGCTTGTAAAGACAGATGATCCCAACATTTACTCACTAGATGTAATAAAGTTTAATGAATATAACGATGCCTTGCTTAAAAAAGGCCTTACAGATAAGCTCGACAGGAACTCTTTTGACGGACAGTACATTATTGTATCAAAAGAAGCTGTAACGCTTACAACTAATGCTAAAAAGGTTATTCGGTTTATATTGAATAGTAAAGATTCAGTAATAGCAAAAGAAGGAAGTGTAATAGTATTGTAGTTTGTTTATTAAGTGTGTTAAGAAGGCTGTATTTGTCAACCGAAAAATTCGGTCAATCGCTCATTGAAAACTAGGTCGCTATAGACCACGTTTGGCACCTGCAGCATTACTACCACAGGTGCAGTTACTATTTTACTACTGTTCAAATCTAAGGTTTGAAGTAATAATGGTTGATTTCTGGGATGCCCTTAAGGAAAGAACTGTAAATAGCTTCCCAATCAAAAGATATGTAACCAAGCGAGCATGCCCCAAAATGTCTGTAAATAAGAATCCTATGGTAGCTAACTAATATAACTGCGGTAAGGCTTGTTCTCTGTGGTATAGAGTACTGTATTTTAGAATTTTTATATGTCTAGAAGTGGGTGTGGCGCACGATGGTGTCCATGAAGACCTGCATGGCCTGGGTGAGGTACCGGCCCTTCTTCCAATAGAAGTACAGATTTCGGGTGATGTTCTCGCCCGCCAGCTTGTAATACACCAGGTTGGGATCCGGGGTGGCTCTGCCGATCAGGAGTTCCCCGGTGAACGCAATTCCCAGGCCGGAACCGGCCACGTTGTAGGCGGTGAGCTGCTGATCCAGTTCCAGTGCAATGCGAGGCTTAAATCCGTATTCCTGGCAGAGGAGCCGGGCGCGGTTTCCGGTATCGTTGAAGGAATGGAGCAGGATGAAAGGCTCCTTTTGGAAAAGAGCGAGATCCACGGCCGGATATTGTTCCTGACGAAAGGATCCGTCCTGAATGGCCTTCTGAGGAATTTGATAGTCCCGCAGTTCCATGTTGATAGCGAAATTTTTGGGCACCACCAGAACCAAATCTTCCCGGCCCACCTGGTGCCGGTCAAAGACCTTCAAGTCCAGCTCCTTGTTGTCCAGGATAAAGTCAATCTGGGAGTCCTGAAGCAGTTTCACCAGTTCCCGGGATTTTGCTTCCACCAGGGAAATCTCCAGGTCCGGATACTTGGCGGAGAATCGGGCGAGCAGGGGCGGGAGCACCCAGGAGGAGAAGAAGTTGCTCCCGCCGAAGTGCAGGGAGCCGGTGCGCAGCTCCCCAAAGTCGTTAATAAAGGTCTCGAATTCCGTGGTGGCGGTCATAATCTGGTGCACCGCGTGGATATACTGCTTGCCGCATTCGGTGAGCTCCAAGGGCTTGGTGCTGCGGTCGAAAAGAGGATAGCCCACCTTCTTCTCAATCCGTTTCACGTTGGCGCTCAGCGATGGCTGAGAGATGTACAGCTTGGCCGCCGCCTTGGAAAAACTCTTCTGCTTGTAAACTTCATATACGTATTCCATTCCCTGAAACATGATTTCTCCTTATATAACTTCAAAACTATAGTTTATATAAAAATATAAGTATTTGATTATAATACAATATTTACATATACTTTACAAGTGAGCCGGCACTGCGAATTCCTCGCATTGTCGGAAATGGTTGGAAGATATAAGGTTTTTTTATAGGAGAAGAGAGTTATGGAAATGTACGGAATCGATCAGCTGGGTATTCAGGCAAGTCAGGTGCACCACAATCTGTGCACGGCAAGACTGGTGAAGAAATCCCTGGAGCGGGGGGAAGCAACCCTGTCCGCGACAGGCGCCCTTTCGGTGGAAACGGGAAAGTATACCGGCCGATCTCCTTACGATAAATACATTGTAGACAGCCCGGCGGTGCACGACCGGATTCACTGGGGAAGTGTCAATCGTCCCATTGACCGGAGAGTTTTTAACCGGATTAAGGGGGATATGATCGAGTATCTGAATGGGAAAGAAGTGTTCGTTTTCGATGGTTTTGCCGGGGCAGACAGCAAGTACACCCGGAAAATTCGGGTCATCAACGAGAAAGCGTGGCAGAACCTGTTCATCCACAACCTGCTGATTCGTCCGACGGAGGAGCAGCTGGAGGAATACGGTGAGGCGGATTTCACTATCCTGGCGGTGCCGGGGTTCAAGTGCGATGCGAAGAAGTACGGTATTCATTCGGAAGCGGCGATTATCATCGATTACGAGGCGCACTTTGTCATCATTGCCGGAACCAGCTATGCGGGAGAGATTAAGAAATCCGTATTTTCTATCATGAATTACGTGCTGCCGGTGGAAGACAACGTGCTGCCGATGCACTGCTCGTCCAATATGGATCCGGAGACCGGGGAGACGGCGGTGTTCTTCGGATTGTCCGGAACCGGAAAGACGACCCTGTCGGCGGATCCGTCCCGGAAGCTGATTGGAGATGACGAGCACGGCTGGTCCGACGACGGCGTGTTCAATATTGAGGGGGGATGCTACGCGAAGTGCATCGACCTGGAAGAAGAGGAGCAGCCGGAAATCTATCACGCGATTCGATTCGGTTCCGTCGTGGAAAACGTGGTTCTGGATCACGAGACCCGAGAAGCGGATTACTCCGACCGGGAGCTGACGCCGAATACCCGCGTGGGATATCCGATTGATTTTATCGATAATGCGGAGATTCCGGGAAAGGGCGGAATCCCGAAGGTGGTAATCTTCCTGACGGCGGATTCCTTCGGCGTACTGCCGCCGATTTCCAGACTGTCCAAGAATGCAGCTATGTACCAGTTCGTTACCGGTTTTACCGCAAAGGTAGCCGGCACGGAGCGAGGCATCAAGGAGCCGCAGCCGACCTTCTCCACGCTGTTCGGGGAACCGTTCATGCCGCTGAGAGCAGAACGTTATGCGGAGATGCTGGGCGAGCGCTTGGAGAAATACGGCACAAAAGTATATTTGGTAAATACCGGCTGGACCGGTGGCGCGTACGGTACCGGTTCCAGAATGAAGCTGAAGTACACCCGGGCGATGATTCATGCGGCTCTGGAAGGAAAACTGGACGATGTGGAGTACGTTCACGACGCCCTCTTTAATCTGGACATTCCACAGAGCTGCCCGGATGTACCGGCAGAAATCATGAATCCGAGAGATACCTGGAAGGACAAGGAGGCGTACGATCTTCAGGCCAGAGAGCTGGCGAAAATGTTCCAGGACAACTTTGAAAAAAAGTATCCGGATATGAAGGAAGAAATCGCCGCTGCCGGACCGCATGTGGACAACATCGAGGATGAAGCGGCCGCAATATAATGAAAGAATAAATGGTGGATAAGGAAAGGGGAATCCGGTGCAAATCGGATTCCTTTTTCTGTTGGAGAATTACTCTTCGTCGATTGGGTAGTTTTCCTATGAAGAGTTGGTGAAGTCGTGGAATTACGGCAATCGATGTGTTATTATCAGTCTCATACGTAGAGTGCTAATTCGCACAGAAAATGAGGTAGATTATGAACGAGGTAAAAACACCGAAGAAACCGGTGATTAATTTCTGGATTGGTGCATTGATGGTACTTCTGTGTATCAATATTTTTCTGAGACCGTATATTCAGAAAATGCAGATTCAAGATGTGAAGTACAGCACCTTTATCTCCCAGACCGAAAAGAAGCAAGTGAAAGAGGTGGAGGTGCAGGAAAATAAAATCGTGTTCACTTTGAAGGATGACGACAAGATCTACGAAACCGCAAAGATGAACGATCCGGAGCTGATCGACCGGCTGTCGGAATCCGGCGCTAAGTTCTCCGGAGAGATTAACGAAACCATGTCTCCGATGGCAAGCTTCCTGTTGACGTGGATTTTACCAATCTTGTTCTTCATGTGGCTGGGCAAGCGGATGCAGAAGAGCCTGATGGATAAGTCCGGCGGCGGTGCCGGTTCCATGATGTTCGGAATGGGTAAGTCAAATGCGAAGATATACGTGCAGTCCACCAACGGCATTAAGTTCTCTGATGTAGCCGGGGAAGATGAGGCCAAAGAGAATCTGCAGGAAATCGTGGATTATCTCCACGACCCGAACAAATACAAGACCATCGGTGCCTCTATGCCGAAGGGCGTGCTTCTGGTGGGCCCTCCGGGAACCGGTAAGACCATGCTGGCAAAAGCCGTAGCGGGGGAATCCAATGTGCCCTTCTTCTCCATTTCCGGATCGGAATTCGTGGAGATGTTCGTGGGCATGGGTGCCTCAAAGGTTCGGGATCTGTTCAAGCAGGCGAAGGAGAAGGCTCCGTGCATTGTTTTTATCGACGAGATTGATACAATCGGTAAAAAGAGAGACGGCCAGATCGGCGGCAACGATGAACGGGAGCAGACCCTGAATCAGCTGCTGACGGAGATGGACGGATTCGAAGGCAACAACGGCGTCATCATTCTGGCGGCCACCAACCGTCCGGATTCCCTGGATCCGGCATTGACGCGACCGGGACGGTTTGACCGGAGAGTACCGGTGGAACTTCCGGACCTGAAGGGACGAGAAGCGATTCTGCGGGTTCACGCGAAGAAGATTAAAGTGGAGCCGAATGTGGATTATGAGAAAATCGCTCGGATGGCCTCCGGTGCTTCCGGTGCCGAGCTGGCCAATATCGTGAACGAGGCAGCGCTGCGGGCGGTTCGGGACAAGCGACACTTTGCCACGGAAGCGGATCTGGAAGAAAGCATCGAAGTGGTTATCGCCGGATACCAGAAAAAGAATGCGATTCTGACGGATCGGGAGAAGTGGACCGTATCCTACCACGAAATCGGCCACGCCCTGGTAGCGGCAAAACAGAGCCACTCTGCACCGGTTCAGAAGATTACCATCATTCCGAGAACCTCCGGGGCACTGGGATATACCATGCAGGTGGAGGAAGGAAATCACTACCTGATGACAAAGAAGGAGATGGAGAACCGCATTGCCACCTTTACCGGCGGCCGTGCGGCAGAGGAAATCGTCTTCGGGGATGTGACCACCGGTGCCTCCAACGATATCGAGCAAGCCACCAAGATGGCCCGGGCCATGATTACCCGGTACGGAATGAGTTCGGACTTCGACATGGTGGCGTTGGAGACGGTGTCCAACCAGTACCTGGGCGGAGATGCTTCCCTGGCATGCTCGGCGGAGACCCAGAAGAAGATCGACGAGAAGGTGGTAGCGCTAGTGCGTCAGCAGCATGAAAAGGCCGCCGGAATACTTTTGGAAAATCGAGAGAAATTAGATGAGCTGGCACGGTACCTGTATCAGAAGGAGACCATTACCGGCGAGGAATTTATGAAGATTCTAAATGAAGACGGGGCTTCGTCCGTCGAAATTTAGAAATGCTTTCAAACCGAAAAGGGGCGGATTGTTTCGAAACGGAAACAATCCGCCCCTTTTTTGAAAAGAACAAAATGATGGTGGTAAAGCATTCCAAATCTGTGGAAAACTTTTCTTGACAAAAGAAAAAAAGTTGCTCAAAGAGGGACATCAAAGGGTATCGGCGTTTTTAGTTATCCACAATCAGTTGTTCACGAGATTGTATACAATTTTTCAAATTCTTGTGGAAAATTCCCAATCCGTTGGTAAAACTGACTTTGGGGAATGTTAATAAATTGTAAAGAACAGGTAAGGGCAAAAAAGAACAGCCGGGGTTTTTGACCCGGCTGTGAAAAAAACAATGGAAAACAATTTCCGTTGAAAAGCATTTTTTTGTAAATAATTTCTAGTCGTTCGGAGAGGCGTTTTTGGCGACGGAGCCCTTCCGGAACCCCATCACCAGTTCTAGGTATGTTAGAGGTTCGATGGCCGGACGGATAAATGACAGTTCAGAGAGAAATTCCCGAAGACGATTCTCCGTATTCGAGTCCGACCCCGTTTCTGTTTCCGGAAGGACAACCTCAATTTCCACATAGCTTCCCAGTCCGTCCAGTTCGTCCAGGCAGACGGTAAGGTCCTCTTTCTTATATTCTTTCCGTCGCTTCTTTACTTCCGCAACGGAGTGAAATCCAAGTGCTTGCAAAATCTGACGCATTTTCTGCTCATCTTTCACCCGGGTTTCCAGTTCCCGGCGGCTCTGACCGATGCCGGAAGCATTGGGGCCTTTGTAAGTGAGGCAGCAATGGACGGCATCGTCATGTTGTTCCCGGCGAAGCCGCAACGCTTCATCGGTGATGCGGAAATCCCGTTCCGGATGGTTGAAGTACTCGTCCTGCTGGGTGAAGCGGCGGACTTCCCGGAAGCCTTGCTCCTTCAAATATTGCTCCAGATCCGGCCGCTTCGAGCTGTCGTATTGTGCTTTTAGTTCGATTTCTTTCATTGAATGCAGAGTTTCCTTTCTTAAATCGCGGAGAATGCGGCGTCCCGCAAACCCGTCAACATATATAGGATAAACGGAAAACCCGGCGGATTCAATCTTTCTTTTATGGGAAATGGGTGAAATTACGGTAGAGATTGTATACTGTTCATACAATTTTTAAATTTCTTGTGTAGAATTATAGACAAACAAAAAAGATTAATGTAAAATAGATATGTTGTTTTTTACAATTTATTTCGAAATTATATGTGAAGGAGCATGACTTTATGGAAGCAATTAATAACGTGGTATTGGCGGTCAGCAATTTTCTGTACCAGCCATTTATTCTTCCGGTGATTCTGTTGGTGGGCGGATTGTATTTCACGATTCGTACCGGCGGCGTTCAGATTCGGATGTTCAAAGAATGTCTTCGGGTGGTTACCGAAAAACCGAAGACGGAGAACGGCATTTCATCCTTTGGGGCGCTGATGGTATCCACTGCATCCCGAGTTGGTACCGGTAATATTATCGGTGTGGCAACGGCGGTCATCTGCGGCGGATCCGGTGCGATTTTCTGGATGTGGGTCAGTGCGTTCTTAGGCGGCGCCTCTGCTTTCATTGAGTCCACGCTGGCACAGATTTATAAAAAGAAGAATGCGGACGGCTCCAGCTACGGCGGACCGGCGTTCTACATGAGAGACGCGCTGAATGCGAGATGGCTTGGCGTGATTTTCTCCGTACTGATTATCTTTACCTATGCGATTGGATATAACATGCTGGCGGCGTTCAACCTGCAATCCACCTTCCAGGTGTTCAGCTTCTACGGAGAACGCACACCGGCAATCATCGGGGTCATCCTGGCCGCACTGTTTGGTGCCGTTGTCATCGGCGGTGCACACCGTCTGGTAAAAGTAACCGGCGTTCTGGTTCCGGTGATGGGCATTGTCTATGTGGCAATTTCCCTGATTGTGCTGGTACTGAATATCGGAAACATTCCGGCAATGTTCGCCGGCATCTTCAAGAATGCCTTTGATTTCCACGCAATCTTCGGCGGTTTTGCGGGATCCTGCATCATGTTCGGAATCAAGAGAGGTCTCTACTCCAATGAGGCCGGTATGGGTTCCGCGCCGAATGCAGCGGCAACGGCGGACGTTTCCCACCCGGCAAAACAGGGTCTGGTTCAGATGCTGTCCGTATTCATCGATACCATGCTGATCTGCACCGCAACCGCATTCATGTGCCTCAGCACCAACATCATTCCGCAGAATTATCTGGGTGCAGATGGAACGGCAGACGCTGCGGGATACGTACAGGCGGCGACCGCATCCACCCTTGGTAAATTCGGACCGATTTTCATCGCATTTGCAATGTGCCTGTTCGCATTCACCACATTGATCGGAAACTATTCCTACTGTGAAGGATGCATCCGGTTCATCATTCAGAGAGACATCAAGCCGGGCGAACTGCTGGCATTCCGTCTCTTCGCTACCGCACTGGTATTCGTGGGTTCCATCGCTTCGGCGGGACTGGTATGGAACACCGCAGATATGATGCAGGGCCTGATGGTTATCACGAATATGCCGACCATCCTGTTGCTGGGCGGAACCGCGGTAAAATGCCTGCGGGATTACCAGAAGCAGAAGGCGGAAGGAAAAGATCCGCATTTCGTGGCTGCAGATATTGATTTGAAGCAGGATACGGATTTCTGGAAATAGGAATTCCGGATATCATAAAAGGAAAGACGGTTGCCCTCGGGTGACCGTCTTTTGCATATAGTTAGAATTGACGACGAAAGAGGGAAGACGGAGGGTTCGTCGTCAATTCTTTCCTTTTGAAATTATAGAAATGGGAAGAGCTGCACGAAGGCCGGCGGAGGCACTTCGTGCAGCTCTTTTCTTCGTCGCGGGGCACCACGCCCTTGATGCCGGATAGGGTTTCGACCGGTTGGACGTGGTGCCTCGCCGCCGGCAAACCCTTTGTTCTTCGTCACCGGGCACCACGCCAGCGTCTCCGAGCGGCCCCGAACGGGTATACGACTGTCCCCGCGCGGAAAATTCCGTCCCCGAGCAGGCATTCCGCACCACGCCGGCAATGGAGAACCAAAATGAACAGCGGGACCCTTTGAAAAGAATCCCGCTGTTTTGAATGGAGTGTAAATATATCGATGACTTAGTTGTTGATCAGCTTCTCATCATCCTTGTTCCAGCTGTACAGCTTCCGGATATCTTCACCCACCGATTCGCAAGGATGTTCCGATGCTCTCTGACGCATCATCTTGAAGTGAACCTGACCGCCGGCCATGTCGTCCAAGAAGCCTCTTGCGAAGGAACCGTCCTGAATGTCGTGAAGAATGTCCTTCATTGCCTTCTTGGTGTCCTCGGTGATGATCTTCGGACCTGTTACATAGTCTCCGAATTCAGCGGTGTTGGAAATGGAATAACGCATTCCGGCAAAACCGCTTTCGTAGATCAGGTCTACAATCAGCTTCATTTCGTGGATGCATTCGAAGTATGCATTCCGAGGGTCGTAACCGGCTTCGGTCAGTGTCTCGTAGCCGGCCTGCATCAGTGCGCATACGCCGCCGCAGAGAACTGCCTGCTCGCCGAAGAGGTCGGTCTCGGTTTCTGTTCTAAATGTGGTCTCCAGTACGCCGGCTCTTGCAACGCCCAGACCTGCCGCATATGCCAGCGCTCTGTCCAGTGCCTTTCCGGTAGCGTCCTGCTGAACGGCAACCAGTGCCGGTGTACCTCTGCCTGCCTGGAACTCAGAACGAACGGTGTGTCCCGGAGCCTTTGGCGCAATCATGGTAACATCCACGTCAGCCGGTGGATTGATCAGACCGTAATGAATATTAAATCCGTGAGCAAACATCAGCATATTGCCGGCTTCCAGATTCGGTGCGATGTCCTTTGCATACATTGCAGCCTGTGTCTCATCGTGGGTAAGAATCATAACGATATCTGCCCATTTAGCGGCTTCTGCGGTGGTGAGAACCTTCAGACCCTGAGCCTCTGCCTTTGCTTTGGACTTGGAACCTTCATACAGACCGACAACGACGTCGCATCCGGATTCCTTCAGATTCAGTGCATGGGCATGGCCCTGGCTTCCGTAACCGATAACGGCGATCTTCTGTCCGTCCAATACGCTCAGATCACAATCGGCTTCATAATAAATCTTGTGGTTTTCGTAACTGCTCATCTCTAATTTTCCTCCTAATATATTATCCCAATAATTAACCTGTGAACCATACCAAGTTGTATGTTGTATGACAACATAATAAACTTGTCTGACCGCGATGTCAATAGTTTTTTGTTGTTTTTCACATAAAAACAATATTTTTTTAGATTAACTGTTCCGTCCAAAGCGCACGGTGCAGGTGAATCGTCATGACGCTGCGCATGGCCTCCGCATCTCTTTTTCGCAGAAAGTCAATAATCATGAAGTTATCGTTGTAGGCTCCTTCCGCTACCGCATCCCATTTGTACTCCAGCTCAAAGGTCTTCTGAATGGTCTGATTCACCACCGGCAGAAAGTGATCGAAGAATTGGTTATGGGATGCCCGAATCAGGGCATCGTGAAAAGCAATTTCCCGCTGGATGATTTCTTCATTGTTGAAGTCATGGGTGAACTGTTCCTGGGTGGCTTTCACCAGGCGGACAATCTCTTCAATCTCTTCATCCGTCGCCCGTTGGCAGGCCAGAGCGGCAGCGGCGGGCTCAATGATCAGCCGTGCTTCGTAGAGGTCTTTCAGGGTGACCTTCTTCTCATCGAAAGAGGGCAGGGTATCCGCCAATTGGTCTTTTCGTTCCGTGACGAAGGTCCCTTTTCCGCGTTGAACCTGAAGCAGTCCTTCCGCGACCAGGATTCGGATGGCTTCCCGCAAAGTGGTTCGGCTGACCCCCAGCTCCAGTGAGAGATGGTTTTCGTTGGGCAGCTTACTGCCCGGCGCGTAATCCTCTCCGCTTCGAATCTGGGCCCGAAGGGTATCCGCCGTTCGCTGTGCTAAGTTGGTTTTATTCTGAGACATAGTGTTCTCCTAACTCTGTTCTGTAAAAATATTGCGATGTATGATGTTATACAAATATGACGAGTTGTCATACAATAATTTATCACCGAGAAAACAGATTGTAAATAGAAAATCCGGAAAAAGTCTCTAATTCCGGAATCGGCATCCATCGAAAAACAGTAGAAATAACTGGCTATAGGAAGAACCTAATTGAACACCCTTCCGGAATTATTTATACTAAAATGGATGGTGTTATAGAAGTTAAGAGATGAGGTTGAAATCATGAAGGAACAATTGATCATTCTGGACGGCGGCATGGGAACCGATCTGCAGCATTCCGGACTGAAGCCGGGAGAAAATCCGGCGGTGTACGGCATGACCCATGCGGCAGAAATTCGGGACATCCACATGAAATATATAAAGAAGGGCACAAACTGCATCTACACCAATACCTTCGGTGCCAGCGGCAACAAGCTGAAGGGCAGCGGGTATTCCGTGGATGAAGTGGTGCGGAAGAACGTGGAAACGGCCGTGGAAGCGGTGCGGTTGATGAAGGAACAGGGCCGGGAGTGCATGGTGGCGCTGGACGTGGGTCCTTTGGGAGAGCTGCTGGAACCGCTGGGCACACTTCCCTTTGAAGAGGCCTACCGGGCCTATGCGGAAATCGTCGAGGCCGGTGAGAAAGCCGGCGCAGATCTGGTAGTGTTCGAAACTTTTACGGATTTGTATGAAATGAAAGCGGCGGTGCTGGCGGCGAAAGAGCATTCCAATCTGCCGATTTGGTCCACCATGTCCTTCGAGGCCAACGGCCGTACATTCCTGGGAACTTCGGCGGCCGCCATGGCGCTGACATTGGAAGGACTGGGCGTTGCGGCGCTGGGCATCAATTGTTCGCTGGGGCCGAAGGAAATCCTTCCCATTGCGGAGTCCATGATGGAGTGGACGAACTTGCCGATAATCATTAAGCCCAATGCGGGGCTGCCGGATCCGCGAACCGGGGAATACGACATCACCGCGGAGGAATTTGCGGAGGAGATGGTGCCGTTTCTGGAGAAGGGCGTAGGCATTGTCGGGGGCTGCTGCGGAACGAATACGGATTTTATCCGAGCCCTATCCCATAAAAGCAACCACTACAACCCGGCGGGACGGATTCCGAAATCCCGGAATGGCGTGTGCTCCGCCGGGTCGGTGGCGGAATACGGAAAGCTGAACATCATCGGGGAACGAATCAATCCGACGGGAAAAAAGAAGCTACAGCAGGCGCTTCGGGCTGGCGACATGGATTACATCAAGAAGCTGGCGGTGGAGCAGTACGAGTCCGGCGCGCAGATTTTGGACGTCAATGTGGGCGCCCCGGGCGTAGACGAAGTGGCGCTGATGCCAAAGGTGATTCAGGCGGTGCAAAGCGTGACAGACATTCCGCTGCAGCTGGATTCCGTGGATCCGGAAGTGCTGCGGGCCGGCCTTCGGGTGGTGAACGGACGACCGATTGTGAATTCCGTGAACGGAGAACAGGAACGACTGGATTCCGTGCTTCCGCTGGTGGCGGATTACGGCACGGCAGTGCTGGGTCTGGCCATGGATGAGGATGGCATTCCGGAAAATGCGGAGGGCCGAATTCAGGTGGCGGAGCGGATTCTCCGGGAAGCGGATCGATATGGGATTCCTCGGGAAGACGTGATTGTGGACTGCCTGACATTGACGGTGTCGGCGCAACAGGAGCAGGCGCGGGAGACGCTTCGGGCGGTTCGGCGGATTCACGACGAGTTCGGTCTTCACTGTGCTTTGGGCGTCAGCAACATCTCCTTCGGCCTTCCGATGCGGCGGTACATCACCACCAGTTTTCTCACCCAGGCCATGGGGGCGGGACTGGATTTTCCGATTGTCAATATCAACGAGAAGGCGATTCGGGATGCCGTAGCGGCGTTCCGGGTGCTGAGCGGTGAGGATGCGGACAGCGGAAATTACATTCGGGATTACGCGGCGGAAGAGGCGGAGCGAAAAGCGAAGCTGAAGGCGGCAAAAGAAAATAAGAACGATGCCGGAGTTACCGGCAAGGGCGAAACGGAATCCGGCGTGTCCGGCGCCAAAAACGATGCCAAAGAAGACCCGCTGCAGGCGGCGGTCATCAAGGGACTGGAACAGGAAACCCGGGAGATCACTAAGAAACTTCTCCTGCAGGAAGAGGCCATGAATATCATCAGCGGCCGGATTATTCCGGCGCTGGATAAGGTGGGCGAGCTGTACGAAAGCGGGGAATTTTTCCTGCCTCAGCTCCTCAATGCGGCGACGGCGGCCTGTGCCGGACTGGACCTGATTAAAGAGGAAATCGCCGCCTCCGGCACCCAGCAGGTATCCAAAGGCCGGATTATTCTGGCTACGGTGGAAGGGGATATTCACGATATCGGAAAGAACATCGTGAAGGTGGTGCTGGAAAACTACGGCTACGACGTACTGGACCTGGGACGTGACGTGCCGGTGCAGACGGTGGTGGATGCCGCAGTGGAAAATGACGTGTACCTGATCGGATTGTCGGCGTTGATGACCACCACGGTACCGGCCATGAAGGCCACCATCGAGGCTCTTCGAGAAGCCGGTCACCCATGTAAAATCATGGTGGGCGGTGCGGTGATGACACCGGAATATGCGGAGGAAATCGGCGCGGATTACTATTCCAAAGATGCTCAGGGCGCCGTGGCAATTGCGAAGGAAGTACTGGGCTAGAGAAGGATGGGATGAGAGAAGATATGGAACAATTGACTTTTAGAGAGGAACTGTCTCGGGGGACGATGGTATTCGACGGAGGAATGGGCACCTATTTCTCCGCATCGGAGAAGCTGCCGGGGCAGGGCTGCGAGATGGCGAACATCGAGAAACCCTTGCTGATTTCCGCCATTCACCGGGAATATTTGGAAGCCGGTGCCCGCGCCATTAAGACCAATACCTTTTCCTCCAACCGGGTGGCGTATCCCGGCGGAAACGATGTGGTGCTCCGTCAGATTCGGGCAGGCTTTCGGCTGGCCGGACGGACAGCAGAAGCCTATGGCGCACATGTTTTTGCGGATATCGGTCCGGTGACCGGTCTGGATGAGGTGCGCACGAAGGAAGAATATCGGTATATTATCGATGCATTTCTGGAACAGGGGGCGAAAAATTTTCTGTTCGAGACCAATTCCAATACCATCGGACTCCTGGAGAGTGCCCGGTACATTCGAAGCCGGGTGCCGGATGCATATGTGATTATCTCCTACGCGGTACTGCCCGGCGGATACACCCGAGACGGACTCTTTGGAGAGGATTTGCTGCAGGAAACGGGCGCATCGCCTTTCGTGGATGCGGTGGGACTGAACTGCATCAGCGGCGTTCGGCAGCTGCAGTCCCTGTTGGAGCAGATGAATACGGAAGGACTGACCCTTTCCGTGATGCCGAATTCCGGAAGCCCGGTGGTCATTCAGCATCGCACCATATATCAGAGCGACCCGGAATACTTCGGCCGTGAATTGGCAGAACTGGCGGCGAAAGGCGTGGCCATCGTGGGCGGCTGCTGCGGAACCACGCCGAAGCACATTGCGGCGCTGACGGAAGCGCTGAAGGACGTTTCGGCGGAGGGAACACTGCGTTCGGTTCCGAGGGCGGCGGCACCGGAAATGAAGGAAAGTGCGTTCTTCCGAAAACTGCGGCAGGGGGAGAAGCCCATTGCCGTGGAATTCGACCCATCGGGATACGCGGACATAGGAAAATACATAGAAAATGCCAAGGGGCTCTGTGATGTGGGTGCCGATGTGATTACCATTGCGGACTGCCCGACGGCGAAAGCGCGGATGGATTCCAGTCTGGTGGCCTGCATGCTCCGGCAGGAAGGCATCGAGACACTTCCGCATATGACCTGCCGAGACCGAAATCTGAACGCCTCGCAGGCGCTCCTCGTGGGCCTCAGCGCCGCAGAGGTGCAAAACCTTCTGATTGTCACCGGAGATCCGATTCCAACCGCGGAGCGGGACGAGGTGAAGAGCGTCTACCAATTCAATTCCCGAAAGATGGCCCACTTTATTCGAGGTCTGGAAAAGAAGGGGGAGATTCATCCCTTCCACGTGTTCGGCGCACTGAATATCAATGCGATGAATTTCGATGCGGAGCTGGGCCGGGCGGAAAAGAAAATCGAAAAAGGCATGCAGGGCCTGCTGACGCAGCCGGTGCTGAGCCGCCGGGGATTGGAGAATCTGAGACGGGCCAAAGAATTCTTGGACTGCTACATTCTGGGCGGAATTATGCCGGTCATCAGCGAACGAAATGCTCGTTTTATGAACAGCGAAGTGAACGGCATCGATGTGGAAGAGGCTCTGATTCAGCGATATGTCGGGTTGAACCGGGAAGAGGCGGAAAATCTGGCCCTGGAGGTATCCGTGGAAATCGCGAAAGAGATTGCGGATTCGGCAGACGGATTCTACGTGATCACTCCTTTTAGCCGGGTGAGCCTGGTCAGCCGAATCGTGGAAGCGATTCGGGACGGTCATGTCATTTCCTAGACAATTATAGTGTTTTCCCATAGACCGTGTTATAATACAAATACTCAATTTGTACGTTATGATTATGTTAGGAGATATTTGTATGAAAAAGATTGGTGTACTGGGTGCCGGAACGATTGGTATGTCTCTGGCACGGATGCTGTATAACAGCGGTCACGATGTTTTGGTATGGTCCGCCGTGGAAGCGGAGCTGGTGGCTTGTGAGACGACCCGGAAGCATAAGAATCTGCCGGGAATGGTGATTCCGGACGGTGTTCGTTTTACCGGAAGCTTGGAAGAAGTATGCACGGATAAGGACGTGCTGATGTTCGCCATCCCATCTGTATTCATCCGTTCCACCGCTGCGAAGGCGCGGGACTACATCGTGGACGGACAGATCATCGCCGATGTGGGCAAGGGCGTGGAGGAAAGCACGTTCATGACCATGTCCCAGATTCTGGAGGATGAGCTGAACAAGGACGGAAAGCACGGAAACGTGAAGGTGGTGGCACTGTCCGGACCGACACATGCGGAAGAAATCGCTCTGGATATGCCTACCACAATCGTTGCTGCCAGCGAGGATATGGATGCGGCCAGATATGTACAGGACGTGTTCACCAACACCTGCATGAGAGTGTATACCAATGCAGACGTAATTGGCGTGGAGCTTTGCGGTGCCATGAAGAACGTCATCGCCCTGGCTTGCGGAATTGCCAACGGCATCGGCTGCGGCGACAATGCGAAGGCAGCGCTGATTACCCGCGGTATGGCGGAGATTTCCAGACTGGGTACGAAGATGGGTTGCATGGAGCAGACGTTTACCGGCCTGGCGGGAATCGGCGATTTGATCGTCACCGCTACCAGCATGCACAGCCGGAACAACCGCTGCGGCAACCTGATCGGACAGGGCAAGTCCGTGGAGGAAGCGGTAAAAGAAGTCGGTCAGGTCGTGGAAGGCCTGAATGCGCTTCCGGCAGCAATGGCTCTGTCGAAGAAGTATGACGTAGATATGCCGATTACCATGGCACTGGACAGCATCGTGAACCACGGCGCAAACCCAATTGATGTGGTAGAGAAGCTGATGAGCCGGGCGAAGAAATCGGAAGTATCCGAGGACGTTTTGGTTCAGTTCTTCGAAAAGAAGAAGGCGGAGCGGAAATAGAATCGGGGAAAACCGGATTTGATAATAACTCAATAGCAAAGAAACAGGACTGTCCTTGGACAGTCCTGTTTTGTTGTGTCATTTTTTGAAATATCGGTGAGTATCGAAGTCCTATTGACCGTCGTTGCCGGCATCGCCGCCACCGCCGCCGGTGTTGTCACCGCCGCCACCGCCGCCGGTATTGTCGCCGCCGCCACCGGTGTTTCCACCGCCGCCGGTGCTGCCGCCGCCACCGGTGTTTCCACCGCCGCCGGTACTGCCGCCGCCGGTGTTTCCGCCGCCACCGGTGCTTCCGCCGTTGTGGTTTCCGCCGGAGCTGCTGCCGCCGGAACCGCTGCCACCGCCGCTTCCGGAACCGCCGGTGGACGGGTTGTCCGCAGAGGAACCGGAATCCGGTTTCTTGGAATTGGTGTTCTTCTTGCCGGAACTTGTTCCGGAAGAATTGTTGTAGGAGGAGCCGGAGTTGGTTTCCGTTCCCTTGATGTAGTATTCGCTGCCTTTCTGAACCACATCGGCCGGCTTGCTCGGATAGGAGCCTTCTTTTGCCGCCGTGATATTGTTCATAATCCGTCCCCACAGTGCCGCTGCGCCGGAGGAATCGGAGGATAGTTGGATGTTGTAGTCCGTACCGATCCAAAGGGCTGCCGCGTAGTGCGGTGTGAAACCGTTGAACCAGATATCGTAGTTGTTGGATGTGGTTCCGGTCTTACCGCCGGCCTGAACGCCGGACAGCGCCGCACCGGTACCGGTACCCTGAGAAACAACGGATTTCATCATATCCGTCAGGATGTAGGCAACGCCTTCATCCAATACCTTTGTCTCCTTGGATTCCGAAGTCAGAAGGAGATTTCCGTTCCGATCCAGAACCTTTCGGTATGCGATGGAGGACTGGCGAGTTCCGCCGTTCGGAATGGCGGCATAAGCCTGTGCCATTTCAATCGGCTTTACACCGCTGGAGAGGCCGCCCAGCGCCAAAGCCGCTGCGTTCTCATCGTTGTTGTCGCCCTCTCGGTTCAGGGTGGTGATGCCGAACTTTTCCACCAGATTTGCGGAATACTCCGAACCAACCTGCAGCCATATTTTTACCGCACATACGTTGGAGGAGAGCTGCATGGCTCTTCTCATGGAAATCCGGCCCTTGTATCCGCCGTAGGAGTTGGACGGCCAGGTCCGACCTTCGAAGGTCAGCGGTTCGTCCACGATGGTGGATCCGGCGGTCATGTAATCGCCGTAATATTTCGTTCCCTGGGTGTCGTTGTTGTAATCCGTGTACTGATATTTCTCATCCTTCTGCAAGTAGTCGTAACTCTTCTGCAGTGCCGCGCCGTATACCGCCAGCGGCTTGATGGAGGATCCCGGCTGTCTCGGATTCAGCGCTCTGTTGAAGAGCCCGCTTCCGTGAGCGCCGCGGCCGCCGATCATGGCCTTAATCTCTCCGGTGCCCACTTCGGCGATAACCATGGCACCCTGCGGCTGAATGACTTTATCCGCCATGGTAATCAGCGCATCCTTCAGCACCAGCTTGCTTCCGGATTTCTTAATCATATCCGGGTTGCTCTTGATGTAATCCGCATCGATGGTGACGTTGCCGCTCTTATCCATGGTTTTGTTCGCCGCCGGAATGTTCACATAGCCGGTGGCGTAGATGTAGAATTCGCCGCCTTCGCTGGTGTAGGAAGGTTTCAGCTCCACGCTGTAATCCGTGCCGCTGTCCACTGTCGTCTTGTAGAAGTTCAGACGTTTTCCGGCCTTGAGGGTAACGGAGCCGTCGGAGTTCTCCTTGAATTCACTGCTTTTCAGCGTCATATCGCCCTTGCCGTTCACCAGGTTGCTGTGCTTGTACAGAGAAATCGCACCCTTGTCCGTGGTCACGTTTCCGTTGCTGTCCGTATGCAAGTTCAGCAGCGACGGGAAATTGCTCGGATTCTTGAAGGCCTCATCCACCGTCTTCTGGGCTTCCGAGTCCATGGTGGAATAAATCTTCAGACCGCCGCTGTATACCAGCTTCTGCGCGGTCTCCTCATCCATATCGTATTCCTTCTTCAGATCCTGAATGATTTCGTCGGCCATGTAATCCTTGAAGTAGGTGCTGATTTTATCATTATCCGTGGTAATCGTCGGATCGATAAAGTCTGTCAGCTTCTTATCCTTGTTCTCCCGATACTGCTTGTCGGAGATGTACCCCTGTTCCTTCATCAGGGACAGGCAGAGCTGCCGTCTGGACTTGGCAATATCGTTGGCGTAGTACTTCTCGCCGCCCACGGTAATCTTCGTCATATCCGAAGTGTCCGTGATACCCGACGGATCTTTAATCAGCGCGTAGGTGTCCGGGGACTGAGGCATGGTGGCCAGAGCCGCACATTGAACCAGGCTGAGGTCCTTTACATCCTTGGAAAAATAACATTCGGATGCCGCTTCGATACCGTAGTTGCCGTAGCCGTAGTAAATGCTGTTCAGGTAAGCGGTCACGATTTCTTCCTTGGAAAGGGCATGCTCAATCCGCGCTGCGTACCACATCTCGATGATCTTACGCCGCAGGCTTCGCTGGCTCATGATATCCGGTAGGTAGACGTTTCGCGCCAGCTGCTGGGTCAAGGTACTGGTACCGCTGATTCCGCCGCCGCCGGTAAAAGACTGGAGAACCGCTCCCACCATTCGCTTCCAGTTGAAACCGTGGTGGTCCCAGAAGGTTTTGTCTTCCAGTGCCACGATGGCGTTCACCATGTTCTTCGGCAGCTGCTTGTACTTAATAACAGTACGTTTCTGGCCGTTGCTGACGGAATCCACCGCATCCCCGTTATCGTCGTAGACGATGGAGTCCGTGGAAATCGCATCGTAGATGTTCTTCGGATCGATACTCGGCGCCGTGATGATGACCACCGCAGAGTACAGAATTCCCAGAGACACCAGTGTGGCAACGGTTCGTCTGCCGAACTTGAAAATCTTCTTTCTCCGGGAGAGGGGGTTGCCGTTCTTATCCACCCAATGGTTCGGGTTCAAATCGTAGATGAACGCATCGAACTTCGGGTGGGCATCCCGGAAATTATAAAACTTCTCCTTAAGGCTGCCCGCCTTCGCGTCCGGTCTCGGCCGTTTCGGTGCCGGCTTTTTGCTGCCGGAGTCCTTCTTTTTTCGGCTAAAAGAAAACTTCTTCTTTCCGTCGATTTCCGGCGAGGCTGAAGTTTCGGTGTCATGCTTGCTCTTTCCGCCGCTCATAAATTCCTGTTCGAAGGCGGCGATATCATCGAATTGTTCGACATCGCGCCTTGGACTGTTCCCGGACGGGGCCGGGCGGTTCGGCGCCGCCGGACGGCTGCCGGAATTTGCTCTTCGCAAATCGTCTTTTTGAATCACAGTGGTTTGGTCCGATGCGCTTCGGATGGAATCCGACGCTTGAGGCGGCGTGGCTTTTTCCGCCATTCGCCGGGCCGCTTTCTCCCGTTCCAGCCGTTCCTTCGCCATCTGGCGGGCCAGCTTCTGCATCAGTTCATAATCGGTTGGTTTTCTATCGCTCATAGTCTTTAATCCTTAATTCCTTTACATATAAATACATAAAAGTACATGTTATTTTACCATGGGAGAGGGGTGAAATAAACAAATCTATGGGATTTCCAGATAAACTTCAAAAAAATAGAACAAGGTTAGAAACAATCCTCCTAGCCGAATGGTAAATATTGTTCTAATTGAAAGAGGTGCGTTCGGATATACATTGAATCAATATCTGATGATAAAAAAACGGAAATGCGGCCTTGATTGAATTGCTTTTCGCCCTAGAGTATAATTATAATATCTGAGATTTTGAGAGGTATACAATTATGAGCAATTACGATTTAGCGACGAAGTGCATCCACTCCGGATACACTCCATCCAAGGGAGAGCCTTGCGCTCTGCCGATTTATCAGAGCACCACGTTTAAGTACGACACCACGGCGGAGATGGGCGACCTGTTCGACCTGAAGGCAGAAGGCTATTTTTACACTAGGCTGCAGAACCCGACCAACGATGCGGTGGCTGCAAAAATTGCCGATTTGGAAGGCGGCGTGGCGGCTCTTTTGACGTCTTCGGGACAGGCGGCCAACTTCTATGCTGTTTTTAACATCTGCGAGGCGGGCGACCACATCGTGGCGGCGTCCACCATCTACGGCGGAACCTTCAACCTGCTGGGCGTTACCTTCAAGAAGCTGGGCATCGACTGCACCTTTGTGGATACCGATGCATCGGAAGAGGAAATCGCTGCAGCATTCCGTCCGAATACCAAAGTGGTTCTGGCAGAGACCATCGCCAACCCGGCGCTGGTTGTTCTGGACATTGAAAAATTTGCCAAGGTGGCACACGAGCACGGCGTTCCGCTGATTGTGGACAACACATTCCCGACACCGGTGAACTGCAGACCGATTGAATGGGGCGCGGATATCGTGACCCATTCCACCACCAAATACATGGACGGCCATGCGGTACAGGTAGGCGGTGCAATCGTGGACAGCGGAAACTTCGACTGGGAGAAGTACGGCCACAAGTATCACGGCCTGACGGAGCCGGATGAATCCTATCATGGCATCGTGTACACAAAACAGTTCGGAAAGAAGGCGTACATCACCAAAGCCACTTCCCAGCTGATGAGAGACCTGGGATCCATTCCGTCGCCGAACAACTGCTTCCTGCTGAACATGGGGCTGGAGACGCTGCCGCTTCGGGTGGAACGTCACTGTGAGAATGCCCAGGAAATTGCGGAATATCTGGATGCCCATGAGAAGGTTTCTCATGTAAGCTATGCGGGACTGCCGGGCGACAAGTATTATGAACTGGCGCAGAAGTACATGAGAGACGGAAAGACCTGCGGCGTCATTTCCTTCGAGCTGAAGGGCGGAAGAGAAGCGGCGGTGCGTTTCATGGACAGCCTGAAGCTGGCTCAGATTGCCACCCATGTAGCGGCAACCCGAACCATGGTTCTCCACCCGGCCAGCCACACCCACCGTCAGCTGAATGACGAACAACTGGCAGAGGCCGGAGTATCTCCGGGACTGATTCGTCTCTCCATCGGTATCGAGAGTGCAAAGGACATTATCGCCGATCTGGAGCAGGCGCTGCAGAATGCGTAGAGAATTATTAAACGATTGAAAAAGGAAGATCCTTGAGAAAGGTAGATTCTTGAGAAGAAGGTCTTGTGGCAACAGAGATGTTGCCACAAGACCATTTTTTGTGCCTGGGCGGTGCATCGGCGGGTTGGACATGGTGCTTTACCCCCGTGAAAGCCTTAATCCTTCGTCGCGGGGCACCACGTCACAGGGGCCGGCCGGTGCATCGGCGGGTAGGACGTGGTGCTTGACACCCCGCAAAGCTTTGATCCTTCGTCGCGGGGCACCACGCCCCCGGGGCAAGGAGATGATTAGAATTGACGACGAAAGGGTGATGAGGAGGTGTTCGTCGTCAATTCTTTCCTTTCGGAATTATAGAAATTGAAAGAGCTGCACGAAGGACCTCCGCCGGCCTTCGTACAGCTCTTGTAATCTTTAACAATTCTTAATACACAATATCCCCCAGTGCGGACTGAATCAGCTTGGAGGCCAGGATGCCGGTCTTGTTCCGCTCATCCAGAATCGGATTCACTTCCACCATGTCCATGGACAGCAGCTTGTGGGACTGGGCCAGAAGCTCAACGGCGATAAAGGATTCCCGGGCGGTGAGGCCGCTGTGCACCATCGTGCCGGTGCCCGGTGCTACTTCCGGGGTGACTGCATCGATATCGAAGCTCAGGTGGATGCCGGCGGTTTCGTCGGAGGCGATGTCGATGGCTTTGCGGATGACCGTCGGCATTCCCAGTTCGTCAATCATGTTGATTGGGAATACAGTGATTCCGGCCTTCTTCATCCGTTCCGCTTCCTTCGGGTCGATATCTCTTCCGGCAATCTGAACGCAGTTCTTTACTTTAATATATGCCGGATCCTGCCCGTAATTCACCATGCAGTCCGGACCGTATCCGCACACTGCGGAGAACGGCATGCCGTGCATGTTGCCGGTATTCGTGGTCTCCTCGTTGTTCCAGTCTCCGTGAGCGTCAATCCAGATGACGCCGATGCCGCCCTTATCCTGATACGCCTTGCTGACCGCGGAAATGCTGCCGGCAGCGATGCTGTGGTCACCGCCCAGCACCAGCGGGAACCGTCCCCGGGACAGGGAAGTGGTCACCTTATCGTACAGCTTGCGGTTCACATCGATGACCTGCTCGTAATTCCGCAGGGTCTCCGAGGTTTTACCCCGAAGAAGCGGGAGGATGTCTCCCTTGTCGTGAACGTCAAAACCCATCGTTTTCAAGTCATCCAGAAGTCCGGCATAGCGAATGGCAGCCGGACCCATGGCAACGCCTCTCTTGGAAGCCCCAAAATCCATCTGAACACCGATCACATCAATTGATTTATTCATAGGAATCTCCTTTCCGATAAAACAAGATTACGGCGAGTCGGAAACGTCCGGCGTTCCCCTCGCTCTTTTTATGGCTATTATTATAGCTCAATCCGTATCAATAATACAGAGAAAAGTGGTAAAATATGGAGCAGCGAAAATTAAGAATATCTTAAGAAAATACATCGGCATTTCTTAAGATGCCGTAAATATAATGGATGCAAGAAAGAGAGGAACGGATATGAACATTTTGGTGTGTGATGACGATAAGGAAATCGTGCGTGCCATCGGCATCTATTTGAAGAATGAGGGATATCGGGTGCTGGAGGCCTATGACGGCATTGAGGCGCTGGATATTCTGCGGAAGGAAGAGGTTCACCTGATCATCATGGACATCATGATGCCGCGGATGGACGGGATGCAGGCCACGGTTCGGATTCGGGAGGAAAAGAACATTCCGATCATCATGCTTTCGGCGAAATCGGAGGATTACGACAAAATCGGCGGTCTGGGGGCCGGAGCGGATGATTACGTGACGAAGCCGTTCAATCCCATGGAGCTGATTGCCCGGGTGAAGTCCCAGCTTCGCCGATATACCACTTTGGGAAGCATGAATCAGCCACGGAATGAGAAAACCTTCCAAAGCGGCGGACTGATTCTCAACGACGATACCAAGGAAGTGACGGTGGACGGGACGGAAGTGCGGCTGACGCCGACGGAGTATCGAATCCTGGCACTGCTCACGGCGAACGCCGGCCGGGTCTATACGATCTACCAGATCTACGATGCGGTGTGGGAAGAGCCGGCTTTCAATCCGGAGAACACGGTGGCGGTTCATATTCGGCACATCCGGGAGAAAATCGAAATTAATCCCAAAGAGCCTCGCTATCTGAAAGTGGTCTGGGGAACCGGATACAAGATTGAAAAGTACTAGGAGGAACAGATGGACGAAAATAAGAAAAAATTGATTTTTTACGCGGGTTTGGCGGGCTGCTTCCTGTGGTCCGCGGTCTTGATGGTAACGGCGCCCATGACCCCAATCATGGCAGGAATTCGGGATTTGCAGGGAAAGCTGAAATTCAGCAAAAGCGAATTTGCGTCGAAGGAAATGGTGCTGTGGGGCATCGTCATATTTGCGGCCGTTTTGCTGGCCATCAGTATTGGATTGGCGGTTGCGGGAAGCGGGCGCCGGGAAGCGGACGGATCCATCCATCGGAATTGGTTCGACCGGTGGCTGCCGGAACTGCACATCTGCATCGGCATTTTCTGCGGGGTGTTGTTCATACCGATTTCCATCGGCATGTATTCGGCGTACTTCAATTGGGAAGTTCCCATGAAAATCTTTGCCGGGGACGGTTCCAAAACCCTGAACGCCTGCATGATTCTGGAAGGATACCATATGGATCTCCTGGGAGATGCCGCCTGGGTTTCCGCCGGAGCAATCGTGGCGCTGATGATTCTGGCCACGGTTCTGGTGGCGGGCGTCGGAATGGCCTGCCTTCTCGCTTTGGTTCGAAACCTGAAGAACAAAACCCTGTTCTCCGGCTCCATCCTGGGACGACTGTACCCAAGGCTGGTGATGCTGACGGAGCGCAGTGAGAACTTCTACCGAAAGCTGCTCATTGCTTTAATTCTGCTGATCTTCCTTTCCTGCACGCCGCCGGGACTGGTGGTCGCGCTTCTACTGGTAATCTTCCTCTTCCCGAAATACTATCGAAAGTACGATGAGGTGAAGAAGGGCATCCATGCGGCGGCAGCGGGGGATTTCTCCTACCGGATTCACCTGGAAGGAAACGGCGAATTTGAACGGCTGGCGCAGGAGGTGAATGCCATTTCCGAAGCGAAGGAAAAAGCGGTGGAGTCGGAAATGCGCAGCCAGCGAATGAAGACGGAACTGATCACCAACGTGTCCCACGACATTCGGACACCGCTTACATCCATCATCACTTACGTGGACCTGCTGAAGAAGGCGGAACCGGGCAACGAAGAGGCGGCGGAATACCTGGAGGTGCTGGAAGCGAAATCCAAGCGGCTGAACCATCTGGTGAACAGCCTTTTTGATGCGGCCAAAGCTAGCAGCGGAGATATCCCGGTGGAGTGGATGAACGTGGATATGAAGACTCTGGTGGAGCAAGCGCTGGGGGAATTCTCCGATGACTTCGATAAAAACAATTTGACGCCGGTGTTCCACGGGACCGAAGAATCCACAATGGTGTATGCCGACGGAAAGCTGATGTTCCGGATTATGGAAAATCTCCTGGGCAACGTGAAGAAGTACGCCATGGCGGGAAGCCGGGTGTACGTGGATTTGGTGACGGAAGGCAGCCGGGTGACGCTGACGGTGAAAAACATCTCCGCGGCACCGCTGAACATCACCGCATCGGATCTGCTGGAACGATCGGTTCGCGGAGACGATTCGCGAAACACGGAGGGAAGCGGATTGGGCCTTTCCATCGCGGGAGATCTGGCGGAACTGATGAAGGGAGAATTCCATGTGGAAATCGACGGCGACCTGTTCAAGGCCGTGCTCACCATGCCGCGAATTTTCTGCGAGACCGAGTCGGCGAAGCCGCAGGACAATAAAGTCGATGAAACCGCAAACTTAAATGTTACCACAGCGTCGGATTCGCCGGACATCTTAGAACTATAAAAAGTTTGTAAAATAAATTCTTTTTACCGGGATAAAAGTAGTGTGCAACAGCCCCAAAAATGATACAATAACTACGTATGTAAAATTAAGTAATTTACGATTAGGAGATGTATTATGACCTTACTTGATGCGTTTTCGCTGCTTGGAGGTGTGGGGCTGTTCCTTTACGGTATGACTGTCATGTCGGCGGGCCTGAAGGATGCGGCCGGAGACAATCTCCAGGCGATTCTGGAGAAAGCGACGTCCAATAAGTTAACCGCGGTGTTCGTGGGAATGGTGATGACCATTCTGGTGCAGAGTTCTTCGGCGACGGACATCATGGTAATCGGGTTCGTTAACTCGGGCATGATGACCCTGTTCCAGGCATTGGGCGTTATCATGGGTGCCAACATCGGTACCACGGTGACGGCACAGATTACGGCCTTCAACCTGGCGGCTTACGCACCGGTGATTATGTTCCTCGGCGTGGTGGCATTCCTGTTTGTCAAGAACAACACGGTGAAGTATGTAGGCGAGGTAATCATGGGTTTCGGAATGCTCTTCGTGGGCATTTCTATCATGAAGACGGCGATTGCCCCTCTGTCCCAGAGCGAATCCTTTATCCGGGTAATTTCCGGACTGGATAATCCGTTCCTGGCGGTGCTCTTCGGTGTGGCCTTCACGGCGCTGCTGCAGAGTTCCTCCTCTTCGACGGTTATCTTCCAGGCCTTTGCGGTGCAGGGGCTGCTGAGCTATCATACAGCGGTGTATCTGGTAATCGGTGCGGCCATCGGCTCCGTAACGCCGAACCTGATTGCATCCCTGACGGTGAACCGGAACGGAAAGCGTTCGGCTCTCCTGAATCTGGTGTTCAATTTGATTCGTGCCGTGGTGCTGATGATTCTGATCGGGATCTTCCCACAGATTCTCACCGCAATTCAATCCCTGTCCCCGAACGACATCGGAAGACAGATTGCGAACACCCACACGATGTTCGCCATTATCGCGGTAATCATCGAGCTGCCGTTCATGAAGTATCTGGTAAAAATAGTAGAACGTATCATTCCGGTGCTGCCGGAAGAGAACGAACGGATGATGGATCGTTCGCTGCAGTACATGATCAATGTGAAGAAGATGCCAACCAGTATCGCCCTTCGTCAGACCCAGCTGGAAATTGCCAGAATGGGACGCATTGCGGCAAAGAATCTGCGCGAATCGGTGGAATGCTTCTTCGACTACGATACGTCCAAAGCGGAACGGATTCGGATTCGGGAAGACAGCGTGGATATTCTCAACGATTTGATTGATGAAGGAATGGCGGACCTTCGAGATTTCGCCTTCGGTTCGGAAGGCTTAAAGCATATGTCGGAGTTCTCCATTACCGTAACGGATTTCGAGCGTCTCTCGGATCATGCGGTGAACATCGTGGAGTATGCGGAGCAGATGCTGGCAAAACACAGCGTGATGTCGCCGGATGCCCGGGACGAACTGTACATGATGGCCAGAGATGCGGTGGAAATCGTGGAATTGGCCGTGGATGTATTCGAATCCGGCGAGACCATTCCGCTGCAGCGGATTGAGAAGCTGGAGAATCGGCTGGACCGTCAGGAGAAGGAATTGGTGGATCACCATATCGTTCGTCTGATGGGAAATACCTGCGATCCGTTGGCAGGCGTCATCTTCACCAATCTGGTAACGGACCTGGAGCGCTGCGGCGACCATGCGTATAACGTTGCATACGCGCTTTCGGACATCAATCCGAAGGAGATGGAAATGCCGGATGTGACGGTGGTTCCGACAGAAGATGAAGCGGTGAACGAATAGAATAATGAGCATACGAAAATGCGGCTCCGATTGGGGCCGCATTTTTCCGTATGACGAATATCGAATCGTCCGTTGTACTGTCGTTATTCTTAGTTATCCTTGGTGGAATTTATCCTTGTGACTGGTCGGGTAGAGCCAGTGTCCGAATATGGTGTAGAGAATCATCAGCACGACGCCCACCACCCAGGAAATCGGATAGAGCACGAAGATTCCGTCAATCGTGGTGTAGTGAGGCAAAATCAGCTGGATCCAGAAAATTCGGAAGAGGCAGAGGGAAATCAGCAGTACCGCCATCGGCGGAATGCTTTTTCCCGTTCCTCGGATGGTTCCTGCCAGTCCGTGAAGGATGCTCAGCAGCCAGTAGAACGGACAGAAGTAGTGCATGGCTTGCTTCCCGTAGGCCACAACCCCCGGATCGTCGGTGAAGAGGCGCATAATCGGGTCGGCGAAGAGAAGAATCAGGGCTCCGGTGACGACGGTGTAGATGATGCCAATCCACAGAGTCTTGTTCATCCCCTTCTTCACCCGATCCAGCTTTCCGGCACCGAAATTCTGACCGGTGAAGGTGGTAACCGCCATGCTGATGCTCATCACCGGAAGAATGTTGAATCCGTCTACCTTCAGGTAAGCTCCGAAGCCGGCCATCGACGTTGCCCCGAAGCCGTTGACGCTGGCCTGTACCAACACGTTGGAGATGGCGATGACCGTGTTCTGAATTCCCGCCGGAAGGCCCACCTTGATAATCCGGATGCATACCATTTTGTGAAAACGGATTTTCTTCAGGGAAACCTGATAGGACTCATTCGTCTTCAGCAGGAAGCGCATGGAGAACACGCAGGACATGAACTGGCTGAATACCGTGGCGATGGCCGCGCCGGCGATGCCCATCCGCAGGAGGGCTACCAGGACGATGTCCAGAACGATGTTGGTGACAGAAGCAACTGCCAGATAAATCAGCGAACGCTTGGAGTTTCCCACGGCGTTCAGTATGCCGGAAACCATGTTATACAGCACGGTGAAAATCGTTCCCGCAAAATAAATCTTCAGGTAGACGATGGATTCCGGCAAGACTTCTTTCGGCGTGTCCATCCACAGGAGCAGCGGCCGGCTGACCAGCACCCCCAGGACGCTCATGACAACGCCCAGAAAAAGAGCGATGGCGATAGAGGTATGAACCGTTTTCTGCACTCCGTTTCGATTCTGTCCCCCCAGGTATTGGGAGACGATGACTCCGGCACCCACGGCCGCACCCTGGGCGAAGGAGATGATCAGGAAAATCATGGAACCGCTGGATCCCACGGCTGCCAGTGCATTGGCGCCGACGAATTTTCCCACGATGATGGAGTCAAAGGTATTGTAAAATTGCTGCAGCAGGTTTCCCAGAATCAATGGGACGGAAAACAGCAGAATTTCCTTGAGAATATTTCCTTCCGTCATGAGATGGGTACTGCTTGAATTCGTACTCATGAAAGACCACCCTTTCTGTTTTTTATCTATAATGGAATTCTATAACGTAAACTCAAACGATACAATAGTGATTTTAAAAGTCTAAACGGAATCTTCGGATTTGTCAAATGTACTCTTTTGAGTGCTGTGGAAAATAACCGAATAGTTTAAAATGACAGTACGAAGCACTGCGCAATAGGGCGGCCGACGGATTCAAGGTCGGAGAGCAAGCCCGATGATGAACAGAAAGGAGGTTTGTCATGAAGAAGAAATTTTTTGCCATTCTTGTGGCAGGAGCGGTATTTTTCTCGATGCTTCCGATGGTGGCATTCGGTGATACCGGAAATGGAAGCGAACCCCCGAACGGGGCTCCGCAAACCGAAATGGAAGAGTCGGATGCTGAGGAGGATGTATACGCCGAGTCCGGAGACATGAGCAAGACGTCGGCGAAGATGAAGGCCGGCGCGAAAATGCAACTGTCGGTAATCAATGAAAATCCGGCAGGATCCTTCATCGACGTGTATTGGGAAACCACCAATAAGAAGGTGGCAACGGTGGACCAGGATGGCAAAGTGACTGCCCTGAAGGCCGGTAAGTGCACCATTTCCGCAACCTTCCCAAACGGAAAGGTAATTACCTGTAAGGTAACGGTTGTTCCGCACCTTAAGTACACAAAGGTGACGCTGTGGAAGCAGAGTTCCCAGACCAACAAGCTGCTGGGTGCGACATCCAAGGTTACGTGGAAGACTTCTTCCAAGAAGATTGCAACGGTATCTTCCAAGGGAAAGATTAAAGGAAAGAAAGCCGGAAAGTGCAAAGTAACCGCGGTTCACAAGGGTAAGAAGTATGTGTGCACCGTATACGTACGGAATCCGAAGCTCAGAAGCAAGAAAGAGACCATTCATAATACGGCGTATTATCAGCAGAGAGTTATCGGCGGCTCCGGAAAGATTAAGTGGACCACCTCCAACAAGAAGGTGGCAACGGTGAATTCCAAGGGCAAGATTACGGCTCGAAAAGCCGGCAAGTGCACTGTCACCGCTGTAAGAAACGGTGTGAAGATGCGCTGTAAGGTAACGGTTCCGTCCAAGTATCAAGGAACGAAGGTTCCGGACTTTGGCGCAAAATTCGGCAAACTCCGTTACGATACCGAACATTGGGGTGAGGATCCGGATGTTCACATCTACTACAAGAAGGTGAGCAAGGATCAGGTAAAAAAATACTTGGCCGCGGTAAAGAAGGCCGGTTTGAAAAAGCAGAAAATGAGTGACGGCCGGACCTGCTACCAGCATGCAAACGGCGACGGCATCACCTACAGCCTGAAAAAGGGCGAGCTGCATATCAACCTGTACAACATTCACGACTTCGACAACAGCGGAGCCGATGAAGAGTAAGGCGAGTCGATTGATTCAAAAGCGGGTTTAAAAGATTCCCGATGAAAGTAAACGTGTACTGAAGGGGAAAAATTCCTGCAGTATAATGTTCCCATGGATCGCAGAAAATTGATGATATACACGGGAATGCTGATTGCAGGAATTACCGCAGGGTACATATGTCTGGAGCGGCACCGGCCGGTGGAAGGCATCCTCCTTCTTGCCGGGATTGCCGGGAGCTTCGCCGCAATTTCGGAACAGATGGGTAAAGAGTATGGCATGACGCGAAAACAGCTTCGCGTCATGCTTCTTTTTCTGATGGTGGGATTTTTCAATTTCGCACTGAACTACAACCGCTGTTACACCGACGAGACCTTGCTGAAGCGGGACCAAACCGCCTTCAAAGAAATGAAAATTCTCCACGTCCGGGAACAGGCGAAATACATCGCCTACGAGGGCACCGCCGACATTCCTTCCGGGCGCCGCCGGATCCTGTGCCGAGACTATTCGGAGAACCGAACCCCTTTGTCCATCGGAACCGTTGTTCGGGTGTCCGGGGAACTGACTCTTTCGGAAGAGGCCCGAAATCCGGGATGCTTTAACTACCGTCTGCACCTAAAGGGAAAAGGGATTGTGTACACCGTAAACGCGCAAGGAATCCGAGCGCACCGCATCTCCCGCCATCCGGCGGATGTTTTCCACCGGAAGCTGCAGCAGCGGCGAAACGATTTTCTGGACAAGTTTCGCCATCGGCCGGCGGTGCGGGGGTTTCTGAAGGGAATTCTCTTCGGCGACCGAGGCGAACTGGATGAGGAGACCTACCGGGAATTCACGGAAAACGGAACCGCCCACATCCTGGCGGTCAGCGGGCTTCACGTGGGTTTCTTGATTGCGCTCTTAAACGCCCTGGCTCGGAAGCGAAAGTATTGGAAGATTACGATGGGAATTTTTCTGGTGCTGATTCTCTACGGCGAGCTCACGGAGTGGAGCCCGTCTACCCTGCGGGCGGTGCTGATTGCCATCCTCTCCATGAGCGGGATGTATCTCAATCGCGCCTTCGACCTCACCACGGGCACCGCCGCTGCGGCCCTTGGGGTGCTGATGGTGCAGCCGTATCAGCTGTTTCAGACCGGTTTCATCATGTCCTACCTGGCAATTCTGGGAATGGCCTTTCTCACCCGGCCGCTGAGCCATTTTCTGGGCGAGGGGCTTGCCTCTCTGATGTCGCTCCAGATCATGATGATTCCCTTTCAAATATACGCCTTCAATCGGTTCAATCCGCTGACGATAGTAATCAACCTGCCCATTATTTTTCTGGCATCGGTGCTGGTTCCCTGTGGGGTCATCCTGTTTCTGTTCAGCGGCCTTCTTTCATCCGGCGGTATTCCGGCAGAAAGCATAAGCCGGCTCACCGAACTTCTGGTGGGGCTGAACCGGATGCTCCACATGAACGGAAGTCTTAGCGGGAGCTTCACCTCCGCGGGGACGGCGGAGCTCATCCTGTTCAATCTGATACTCCTGTTCCTGAGTTCCGAATTGTTTCGGGTGATGGTTCTCCGGCGGGATGGAAGGAATCTTCGGTGTCTCTTTTTGATTCTGGCGATTCCCGCCCTGCTGCTGGTTTTGGGATTTCGGAATCCTCTGGTCGGGGCCGAGGTTGTTTTTATCGACGTGGGGCAGGGGGATGCCATTCATCTGCGGAGCGGCGGCAAGAACGTGCTCATCGACGGGGGCGGCGATTCCAAGCGGAACGTGGGCACGGGAACGCTGCAGCCCTATTTGCTGAAAAACGGGGCGCGGACGCTGGATCTGTCTATTTGCACGCACCTTCATATGGACCATTTTCGCGGGGTGCAGGAGTTATCGGAGGTTTTGCCGGTAAAAGCATTTGCGCTGCCGGGAGTGTACCGGGGACTTCCGGAGACGCCCAAGGGGGCGCGGCTGCTGCGGCGGGGGGAGGTGATTCGAATCTCCGATGAAATGTCCGTGAAAGTCCTGTGGCCGGAATCCGAAGAGCTGCCGGGCGGGATGACAGAGGCGGAGAGCAGCGACGAAAATCTCCTGAACGGGGTCTATCGAATCGATTACCGGGGCATCCGCATTCTGGTGACGGGCGATCTCCTTGAGGAAGGCGAGGCGGATATGGTAAAATACTACGCGGGTACGGAGGAACTTCGGTGCGATGTGCTGAAGGTGGCCCATCACGGAAGTCACAGCAGCAGCAGCGAGGCGTTTCTGGATGCGGTGCGCCCGAAGGCGGCGGTGATTCAGGTGGGGAAAAAGAACCGGTACGGGCATCCTCACGGGGAGACGCTGGAGAAGCTGAAGCGGCGGAATATTCCGGTGTATCGAAATGACCGGCACGGAGCCATCGGGCTGCGGGTGCGCCGGAACAAGATTTTAATAGATAGGATGATAAATTAGATGTCATATAAGGATTTTCGAAAAGATTTGCGGAGCGGCATGTTCAAAAATGTGGTGATGCTCACGGGAAAGGAAAACTTCCTGGTGCACTGGGCGGTGAACCAGCTGAAGAAAAAATACGGCGGGAAGGAGTTCCAGGTGCAGAACGTCCGTGAATTCGACGGTGCCCAGACGGATATCGATGAGGTAATCGGCATGGCCCGGACCCCGTCCATGTTCCCCGGCCACCGGGTACTGATTGTTCGGAATTATCCGTGGCTCTTCCAGAAGAAGGGGAAGGAAGAGATGGAAGAATTCCGGGAAGGACCCGGCGCCCGGCTGCTGGAATACGCAGCCGGGGCGGATCACAGCGAGTACGCGTCCATGATCATCATGACGGTGGATGCGCAGTACTACAAGGATTCCAGCCCTCGAAACTGCGGTCTGACGGCTTACGGAAAGAAGCTCCTGCAGAAATCCTCCGGATACGAGATGAATACCCTGAACCGGGCGGAGCTGGAAGGTTTTATCGGGAAGCGGATTAAGGCGGCGGGAAAGCAGATGACCCGGAATCAGCTGAACTACCTGATTGACCTGTCCGGTTATCTTAACGAAGAGAGCGTCTATCGCCTGGACGACTTGGAAAACGACCTCCACAAAATCCTCTATTCCACGGAGGGAGAAGCGATTACCAATGCGGAAATCGAGGATTTGATGGCGGGAGATGCGGACAAATTCGTGTTTCACCTCATCGATGCACTTATGAGCGGCAATCGGAAGGCCGCCATCACCCTGACGGAGAACATCCTGTACGAGGACCCCAAAGCCTCGTTCCAGATCATCGGCCTTCTCATCAGCCAGTTCGAAATGATGTACGATGCCCACCTGGCCATTGAGAAGGGGGTGGACCTGAAGCGGATGGCAAAGGAAACCGGCGTCAACGAGTTCCGGTTCAAGAAGGCCTACGGCGCCGCGAAGAAATTCCGCAAAAACAGAATTCGCAATCTGCTGATCCAGCTGTACAACGCGGACCGGGACATCAAGCGGGGAAATCTAAGCGACCGGGCCGCCCTGGAAGCGTTTATTCTGCATGTGTAGAGGGGAGAAAAAAAGTTAAATTAAATTTAAAAAACCTGGGATGTAAAAAATATAATTTAATATACATAAGAGCGTAAAGCCTTTATAATGTAAGAACAGGGATAGAGATGGCACGTAAAACTGTTCTAAAACAACGAGGTGAAGAATATGAATACATTAATGCAACTTGCGATTCTGGTAATAAACATCTTCATTTACGCAGGCATGTTTTACCTATTGTACCGCTTTCTTCGGAAAATACCGGGAATTGATCTGTACTTAAGTCAATTTAGAAAACAAAAACACAATACAGATAATGATAAAAACAATGAAGAAACTGATGCGGATAGCTAGAAGAAACGTATAGAACTAAACCTGTGGGTTGCGTGTGTTGCAGCCCACAGGTTTTTGAATGCTGTAAAATTCGATTCCCCGGTAATTTGATAAAAGCCGATTCTTATTTTACCGCGGCAGAGGCGTTCAGTTCCCGCGCGGCATCCAGTGCGCTGGTGCTGTCCGGATCTCCGCTGATCATGCCCGCCAGCATGTGGATTTTGCCGTCCTCATCCAACCGGAGGATATCCGTGTGGGTGGAATTCTCCGACAGGCTCTTCTGAATCTGGAAGTTGGAATTTCCGTAAGCCGCAATCTGAGGCAGGTGGGTGATGCAGAGAATCTGGTGATGTTCCGAAATCTCCCGCATTTTTTTGCCCACTACCAGGGCGGTTTTTCCGCTGATACCCGTGTCGATTTCGTCGAAAATCATGGTTTCCACCGAATCGTTGTCGCCGATGATGTGCTTGAAAGCCAACATGATTCGGGAAATTTCACCGCCGGAAGCGATGCGGGAAAGAGGCCGCAGAGGCTCTCCCGGGTTGGTGGAAATCATGTACTCCATGGCATCGTAGCCGTTTGGTCCGATTTCCGGAAGGCGCGTGGTGTGGATGGCAAATTCGGAATTGGCGAAAGCCAAATCCTTCAGTTCTCGCGTCAACGCCCGGGTGAGTTGTTCTCCGTTTTTCTTTCGGAGGTCGCTGACCCGGTCGGCTTGTTTTTCCAGCCGGGCGTAGGCTTCATCCATATCCTTCCGCCGCTGTTCGATTTCGGCATCGAAATTGTCGATGATATTTAGTTTTCCCGCCAGCTCTTCGCCGTATGCGATGATTTCCGGTATGCTCATGCGGTATTTTCGCTTGGCGTCTTCGATGATGCTGAGGCGTTCCGAGGCCTGGTCGATGTCCGCATCAGAGTAGTTCAGGGAAGACCGCATGTCCCGAAGGGCATCGGAGATGTCCACGATGCTGTAGTAGTTCTCATCCAGAGTCTGGGCGAAGCTCTCAAAATCTCCGCTGAGGGAGGCGATGGTCTGCAGTCCGTCGATGGCTTTTCGAAGACCGGAAAGCACGGAGTCGTCCTTTTCATAAAGGTTGTCGTACGCTCCGTTCACCGCGGAATATATTTTTTCACTGTTCTTCATGAGCTCCAACTGTTCCTTGAGCTCCTCATCCTCGCCGTCGTAAAGGTTCAGGTTTCGGATGTAGTCCGATTCAAACCGGTAGAAGTCCTGCTGCCGCAGCGCTTCCGCTTCTTCGGAGCGAAGGGAGTCGTAGGATTTCTTCCGTTCCGAATACTGCCGGTAGAGGTCGTGCAGTGTGTCCAGCTCGCCGGAAAGTTCCTTGTGGCGGTAGCGGTCCGTAATCTCCAGATGGTTCTGTGGGTCCAGAATCACCTGGTTGTCGTATTGGCCGTGGATATCCACAAAGGTGCTGCAGAATTTCCGAAGCTGAGCCAGGGTCACCATTTCTCCGTTGAGTTTGGAGATACTCTTTCCGGAAGCCATCAATTCTCGGACGATGATGACGTCTTCCCCCTCTAAAGTTCCGGCAATCTGAATGCGGGCCTTGGCAGTTCCGGTTCGAACCATGGAAATGTCCGCCCGGCCACCCAAAGCAGTACTGATGGCTTCCACCAGTACGGATTTGCCGGCACCGGTTTCACCGGTGATAATGTTCAGTCCTTCCGTCAAATCGAAGGAAAGGTGTTCTATGGTTGCAAAATTATCGATGATAATTCGATTAATCATTTCTATCCCTCTTGGAAATCATGTTTTCGAACAGGCTGATAATCTCGGCGACATTCTCTTCTTTGTCTACGATTATCAGCATGGTATTATCGCCGGCAATAGAACCCACCACGTGGTCCAATTCCAGACAGTCGATGGCTTCCGCAGCCGCATTTCCGCAGCCGGAAAGGGTTTTGATGACAATCAGATTTCCGGCATGTGCGGTGGAAATGATGGTTTCGCGGAAAATCTTAATGAACCGGTCGGAAATCGGCTGTTCATCGTATTTCCCGGCTGTATATTTATACTTTCCGTTTCCGGCCAATGCTTTGACCAGCTGAAGTTCCTTGATGTCTCTGGAAATTGTCGCCTGGGTCACTTTGAAACCGGCCTGGTTCAGCAAATCCTGAAGCTGATCCTGGGTCTCTACTACATTGTTGGCGATAATCTCAAGTATCTTGTTCTGTCTCGAATAACGCATGGGGTCCTCCTGAAATGCCGCATGGGTCTGCGCCCATCTTATGATTAGTTTGATTATATCACAGGCATTCACAAAAACGGATAAAAATTTATTATCATGAATATTATATAATTCGATAAAAATTGTTCCTATCCAGCTATCCGCGCCGCTGCCTGTGCCTGCATTTGCTGTTTCAGAAATTCCTCGGGATTGACGCCCGTTGTTTTTTTCTGGACAGTCGGACTCGTAAAGAATTCTCGTTGGATCATTTTATCTATTTTTTCTGTATCGATGGTACCGCCGCCGTCTTCGAAGGTTGTGAGGATGTTTTTGCCCAAAACAAAACCGAGAGAGGCGAGCTCGACGGTTTTGATGCAAAAATTGTTGCGGTACCCGGCACCTTTCGCATCATGATACCAGTAACCGAGATGTTCCAGAATATACAGCTTTCCGGTCAGCGGATGCAGAATCAGAAAATCCGGATAGATGATGCGACCTTCGATGATAATCGGAAATTCATAAATCACAAGCAGTCCCGCAGTAACCAGGTGGTCGTAGATAATCGCTTCAATCCGGCTGCGCACCAGCGTTCCGTCAATGGTGGAAACGGTGCACTTTTCGGGATATTTCACAGGCACAGATTCCTTTATTTCCAAGAGTTTCTGATACCATTTCTGAGCTGTATCTAATGACAATTCCGCTTCGCGAAGGTTCGCCGGAACGTAACATTTCGGGAGCCTCTTTCGTATTTCTTCCGTGGTGATATCGATGTAATTATCCTGAAAATGCTTGAGCGCAGCGATGTTGCTTTCTAGCATCGAAATCAGAACTTTTGCCGCGCGAAGATTCTGAATTCGTTGTACTGTAGTGTGCTTCTCATTTCCGATATATTTCGGCTTCTTGCCGGGCCGGTGGCCGGCGAAATAGGTTCGTCCGCCGGTTGTGCGAGCGTTGAGAAAGATTCCATCGTATTCCTTTAGCTTCAGTGTCTTCTGCTTATATTTCCGAAGCAGTTCTTCGTGCTGCTGAAGAATGCCGGAAATTACTTTTAAAAATACAGTAGTCATATTGTGTACCTCCTTATGCTGATTATGCCATAAAAAAATTCCCCTTCAGTACACATTTATCGAGAAAAATCGAGATTTTGCAGTATCCGGACGCATGCGGTGCCGGCTGACGTGTTTGAGTCGCCTGACGTGGTGCCTGAGGACGAAGAAACAAGGGGTAGCGGGTGATGAGGCACCACGTCCCCGGACCCGGTCGGGAAAATGGGGAGCCGGACGTGGTGCATGCCGACGAAGGAATAAGGGCTAGCGGGTGATGAGGCACCACGTCCCCGGGGCTGCCCGGCAATTTGGAGCGGTGGACGTGGTGCGTGCCGACGAAGGAACAAGGGCTAGCGGGAGATGAAGCACCACGCCCCCGGGGCCGGTCGGAATTTTGAGGGGGCGGACGTGGTGCGTGCCGACGAAGAAACAAGGGCTGGAGGGCAGTGAGGCACCACGTCCCCGGGGCTGCCCGGCACTTTGAATCGGCGGAGCCGGCTTTTCGATGATTCGCCGGATCATTGTCCGGCCGTCGGCCGGGCTATTAGACAAAGGAAGCGTTTTTTGGTAAAATAGCCCGAGGAGTTTTAGAAGAATGAGAATACTTGGAATCGATCCGGGGTATGCCATCATGGGATACGGAATCCTGGATTATAACGGAAATCGTTTTCGAACCGTAGATTACGGATCCATTGAGACGGAGGCGCATACACCGATGCCGCAGCGGCTGAATCAGTTGTTTGACGGGCTGAATGAAGTGATTCAGAAATATCAGCCGGAAGAGGCGTCCATTGAGGAACTTTTTTTTAACAGCAACACAACTACGGCGATTAAAGTGGGCGAGGCCAGGGGCGTTGCCCTTTTGGCGTGTGAGCGGAACGGACTTCGGGTTTCGGAGTACACGCCGCTGCAGATTAAGCAGGCGCTGGTTGGCTACGGCCGGGCAGAGAAGAAACAGGTGCAGAACATGGTCAAGGTAATTCTGAATTTGAAGGAAGTACCGAAGCCGGATGACACGGCGGATGCGGTGGCGGCGGCTATTTGCCATGCGCATTCCAGAAATAACAGGGTGATAGGATGATTAGACATATTACGGGAAAATATCTTTTTTATGAGAAAGGATCCATCGTGGTGGAGACACAGGGCGGAATCGGTTTCCGGATTCACGTGGCGGATACATCGCCGGTACTGAATGCTCGGGAGGGAGATGTGGTTCAACTGTATACGTATATGCAGGTGAAGGACGACGGCATGTCCCTGTTCGGTTTTAACGACCGGGATGCGCTGACTCTTTTCGAGCAACTGCTGACGGTGAACGGCGTGGGACCGAAAGCCGGTCTGGCCATCATGTCCATCGGCACGGTGAACCAGATTAAAGCATTTATCATGCATAAAGATGCCAAATCCATTGCGAAGGCGCAGGGCGTTGGAAAGAAAACGGCGGAACGGGTGATTTTGGAACTGGCGGACAAGGTGAGTGCCGTTCCGATTCAGGATGCGGAAATCGCGGCGGAACCGGCGGTACTGTTCTCCGACGAACGGAACAACGCGGTGGTGGCTCTGACCACTTTGGGATACAGTAAAGCAGAGGCGGAAGAAGCCATCGGTCACGTGCCGGAGGATGATCTGACCATCGAAGAATACATCAAGAAGTCCCTGAAATTCCTGATGTAGGAAAGGAAGTTACCATATTTATGGAAGAACAGATTACATCAAGACAGATGCAGCCCTCGGATTTGGAGGGGGAGTATACCCTTCGTCCTCAATATCTCAGCGAGTACTGCGGGCAGTCGGGAAATAAAGAGAATTTGTCCATATACATCGAGGCGGCAAAGATGCGGGGCGAGTCCCTAGATCACGTGCTTTTCTACGGACCGCCGGGACTGGGAAAAACAACATTGGCGGGAATCATTTCCAACGAGCTGGGCGTGGATATCAAAATCACATCCGGCCCGGCCATCGGAAGAGCCGGAGATCTGGCTGCCATTCTGACCAATTTGAATGAAAACGATGTGCTTTTCATCGACGAGATTCACCGGCTGAATCGATCGGTGGAAGAGGTGCTGTATTCCGCCATGGAAGACTATGCGCTGGATATCGTCATCGGAAAAGGCCCATCGGCTCGGTCCCTTCGGATTGACCTGTCTCATTTTACCCTGATCGGCGCCACTACGCGGGCGGGAAGCCTTTCGGCACCGCTGCGGGATCGGTTCGGAATCATTTGCAAATTCGATTTCTATACCGTGGAGGAACTGAAGGAAATCCTTCGCCGGTCGGCGCGGGTGATGAACGTGCACATCGATGAAGAGTCCTTGACGGAGCTGGCGAAACGTTCCCGAGGGACGCCGCGAATCGCCAACCGCATGCTGAAGCGGGTGCGGGATTTTTCGGAGGTCATTCAGGACGGAAACGTGGATATCGATATCACCCGGAAAGCGCTGGATGCTTTGGGGGTCGATGACCTGGGTCTGGAGAAGCTGGATCGAGAGATTCTCACCACGATTATCAAGGGCTTCAACGGCGGCCCAGTGGGAATCGAGACCATCGCTTCCGCAATCGGCGAAGAGCGAGTGACGCTGGAGGATGTGAACGAACCGTACCTGATTCAGTCCGAGCTGATGTATCGGACGCAGAAGGGGCGGATGGCATCCCGGAAGGCCTACGAGCATCTGGGGCTGATGGCGCTCTATTCGGAAAAGTAAAAACAAGATTCGGGAAAGCCGAATGAAACAAAAAATCATATTATATAAATAAAGAAGGGAACACATGAAATTAGAAGATTTTGATTATCACCTGCCGGAGGAGCTGATTGCTCAGACCCCGGCACAACAAAGAGATTCCTGCCGGCTGATGGTTCTGAACCGGGAGAAGAACAGCATTGAGCACCGTCATTTTCACGATATTTTGGACTATCTGAAACCGGGAGACTGCATGGTTCTGAACGATTCCAGGGTAATTCCCGCCAGACTGTTCGGACGAAAGGCGGTGACGGGAGCCCACATTGAATTCCTGCTGATTAAGCGGCTGGAAGGGGATGTGTGGGAAACCATGGTTCGCCCGGGAAAGAGACTGAAGGAAGGAGACACGGTGGTGTTCGATTCCGAGCACCTGTTCCAGGCACATATTCTGGGGTTCCAGGATCCGGATCAGGGAACCCGGAAAGTTCGTTTTGAGTATGAAGGCATTTTCATGGAGCGGCTGGAAGAGCTGGGAAGCATGCCGCTTCCGCCCTACATCGAACGACCGGCGGAGGACTCGGACAAAGAAACCTATCAGACGGTATACAGCCGTATTGACGGATCGGTAGCCGCACCGACAGCCGGACTTCATTTTACCAAAGAGCTACTGAAGGAGATCGAAGAGAAGGGCGTGAAAATCGCCTATGTCACTCTGCACGTGGGCATCGGCACCTTCCGTCCGGTAAAATGCGAGAACATCGAGGAACACCACATGCATTTCGAGGAATATTCGGTGACGGAGGAGAATGCGAAGATCATCAACGATGCCATCGATGCGGGCCAGCGGATCATCTCCGTGGGCACCACGTCCACCCGAACTTTAGAGAGTGCGGCGGTGGAGACGCCGGAGGGCTTCCGGATTCAGGCCGGCCACAACAGCACCGGAATTTTCATCTATCCGGGATATGAATTTAAGATTGTAAAAGCATTGATCACCAATTTTCATCTTCCGAAGTCCACACTTCTGATGCTGATTTCCGCATTATACGATCGGGAACACATTCTGGAAGCGTACGAAGAAGCGGTTCGGGAAAAATATCGCTTCTTCAGCTACGGAGATGCGATGCTGATTGAATAATCCCCGAGAGATTGCAATATTAATCAAGAAACAAAGAGGTACTATGAGCAACGCAGTAACATATGAATTAATTCATCAGGATACCAGAACCCGCGCCCGCCGCGGCCGAATTACCACTCCCCACGGCACCATCGAAACCCCGGTATTTATGCCGGTGGGCACTCAGGCTACGGTGAAAGCCATGAAACCGGAAGATGTGGAGGCCACCGGCGCCGAAATCATTCTGGGAAACACTTATCATCTCTATTTGAGACCCGGCGAGGATATCGTTCGAGAGGCCGGCGGACTTCATAAGTTCATGAACTGGAATCGCCCGATTCTCACGGATAGCGGCGGTTTTCAGGTTTTTTCCCTGGGCAAATTCCGTAAAATCACAGAGGAAGGAGTTACCTTCAAATCCTACATTGACGGATCCAAGCACATGATGAGACCGGAGACGTCCATCGATATCCAGAATGCGCTGGGGGCGGATATCATCATGGCTTTCGACGAATGCGTGGAGTACGAGGCGGAGAAGCCGTACGTGGCGCGTTCCCTGGAGCGGACCACCCGCTGGCTCAAGCGATGCAAGGACCACCACCAAAACACGGAGCAGCAGTCCCTCTTTGGAATCATGCAGGGCGGAATGTTCAAGGATCTTCGGAGAATCAGCGCGGAGCAGATTGTGGATCTGGACCTGCCGGGCTATGCCATCGGCGGACTGTCCGTCGGAGAGCCGAAGGACATCATGCTGGATGTGCTGAACGATTGTGTGGATTATCTGCCAAAAGAAAAACCGCGCTACCTCATGGGGGTTGGCACCGTGGATTACTTATTCGAAGGCGTCGAGCGCGGCGTGGATATGTTCGACTGTGTACTGCCGACCCGTCTGGCGAGACACGGCGTAGCCATGACCTCCCACGGAAATGTGAACATCAAAAACGCCGTGCATCAGAGAGATTTCAGCACACTGGATCCGGAATGCGACTGCTACGTATGCCGAAATTATTCCAGAGCGTACCTGAGACATCTTTTCAAATCCAACGAGATTCTCAGCTCCATGCTGCTCTCGGAGCACAACATTCACTTCCTGGTGAACATGATGAAGAATATTCGAAAATCCATAGAGGAAGACCGTTTCGTCGAATACAAGAAGGAGTTCTATGACAAATATGGAGAATTTTAAAGAATGTAAGCTGAACGGCCTTTGCGGCGGCTGCCTGCACCAGGGCGTTCCCTATGAAGAGCAGCATCGACTGAAAAATCAGCAGGTGCTGGACCTTTTCGACCGATTCCACGTGGATGCCTCCGTGTATCAGGGAATGGTTCCGGCGGAGACCCCGTACCGCTACCGAAACAAGATGGAATATACCTTCGGAGATGTGGAAATCGGCGGACCTCTGGAGCTGGGCATGCATCAGAAGGGACGTTTCATGTCCATCGTTACCTGCGATGAATGTCAGCTGGTACCGGAAGATTTCAATCGGATTCTGTCGGCCACCTTGAACTTCTGCAGGGAGAGAGAATATTCTTTTTACCATAAAAAAACTCATACGGGCTTGCTGCGGAATCTGGTGGTGCGCCATGGCGTTCGCTCCAATGAGGTGTTGGTGAACATCATCACCAGCAGCGAGGAAGGCTTTGACGAAGCCGGATACGTGGAGCTGCTTCAGGGGCTGGAGCTGGATAACACGCTGGTGGGCATCATTCGCACGTTCAACGACAGCCTGGCGGATGCGGTAATCGATGAGGGTACGAAAATCCTTTACGGCCGGGATTTCTACTATGAAGAAATTTTGGGCTTGAAATTCCAGGTGAAAGCTTTCGCCTTCTTCCAGACCAACATCAACGCGGTGGAGCGGCTGTATTCCGACGCGCTGAACCTGCTGCCGGACATTCATGAAAAAACAGTATACGATCTGTACTGCGGCACCGGCACAATCACGCAGCTGATGGCTCTGAAGGCGAAAAAAGTATACGGCGTGGAAATCGTGGAGGATTCCGTGGAAGCCGCTCGGCACAATGCGGAGCTGAACGGGATTACCAACTGTGAATTCCTGTGCGGCGATGTGCGGAAAAAGCTGGACGAGCTGACGGAAAAACCGGACATGATCGTAGTAGATCCGCCGAGAGCCGGCATGCACGACAAAGTGGTGCACATGCTGTGCCGGTACGACATCCCGGAAATCCTGTACATCTCATGCAACCCGAAAACCATGTGCATGAACCTGGAACTCTTCAAAATGAACGGCTACGAACCCGTATACATGAAATCCTACGACAACTTCCCGATGACCAAGCACGTAGAGACATGCTGTCTCCTGCGAAGACGAGTGTAAGCGAAGTCTGAGCAGATGAGACGCAGTCCGCCAGAGAAACCCCGCGACTGCCGAGCGGCAGCGAAGGCAGAGCGGCCGGTTTCGGGACGGCGACATGCTGTCTCCTGCGAAGACGAGCGTAAGCGAAGTCTGAGCAGATGAGACGCAGTCCGCAAGGGACGCCCAAGAAGCCGAGCCGGAGGCGAAGGGTGATTGGGAGCGACATGTCGGAGCCCGTTTTACGTAGTTATTTTTGCCATTGAGGCTTAAATAGAAATATTAATTTTAAGGAGAGTGCTTTTTGATCAAGTACAACACAATGGAGATTGTAGCGTAACCGGGAGGTTGCGGATACAGTCAAACACAACCTCCCGCAGGAATGCAGTTGAAGTTAACAACATTCAGGAGGAAATAAAGAATGAATAAAAATGACATTACAATACGTTTGGAGAAAAAAGAAGAATACCATGAAGTAGAAAACCTAGTAAGAGAATCATTTTGGAATGTGTACCGCCCCGGTTGTCTGGAGCATTTTGTTCTGAATCAGTTGCGAAATAATCCGGACTTCATTGCAGAACTGGATTATGTGATGGAGCTTAATGGAAAGCTGATTGGACAGACCATTTTCATGAAAGCGGTGATTAAGGCGGATGACGGGAGCGATATTCCAATCGTGACCATGGGACCGATCTGCATCACACCGGAGTTTAAGAGGAAGGGATATGGCAAGGTATTGCTGGACTATTCTCTTAATCAGGCTGCAAAGATGGGATTCGGTGCAGTATGCTTTGAAGGTAACATTGACTTCTATGGAAAGAGCGGATTCACTTATGCCGGCGAATTCGGTATTCGTTATCATGGACTTCCGGAGGGTGAAGATGCATCGTTCTTCCTTTGCAAGGAGTTGATTCCGGGTTATTTAGATGGCATAACCGGAGAGTATGAAACACCTGCAGGATATTTTGTAGATGAAGCAAAAGCTGACGAATTTGATAAGGGTTTTCCATACAAAGAGAAACTTACGCAACCGGGACAACTTTTCTAAACGAAAAAGATTTATGATGGCGGGGAGATAAAATCTCCCTGCCTGAAATCGGTAGAATTAGAGTAGTCACCGGGACGGATTGTGAAGTTGGTGTGAAACGTTATGCATATTGTCGTCGGAACCGGCTTTTTGCGCTAACGCTTCTAAGGCGATGCAGTGAGTTGATGTGCATCTGACCCGATTCGGCATAAAAATAGTACGGTTTTTCGAGGAAATTCGGGACAATTCTAATGGGACAATCCGTTAGTTGTTTGTGTTTTCTCTAATTCCAGACAAAGAACTGCTTCCTCGGCAAAAATGTTGTGCAGATTAGGGTTGAATTGCCGGAAATGCACAACACTTCACGGAAACTTCATAATGCACTTTTCTGTAGATAACCATGGAAGACTGGGCACGGCGACTGGATCTATTTTTGATAGCAGATGGCAGAGCGGTTCTTCAGGATACAGGTAAGATTACAGCAGAGACTGCCCAGGCAAAAGCTGAGACCGAATTTGGAAGAAGGTTAAACGATAATGAAATGTTTAAATTGTGGAAATGAAATAACAAGCCATCGACAGTCTGGAGGACATATTGCATGAAAGTATTAGTAATAGATGCTCAAGGCGGCGGAATCGGAAAACAAGTAGTCGCCGCGATTAAGCACAAACAGCCACATATAGAAATTACGGCAGTTGGAACAAACAGTACAGCCACAACAGCGATGCTGAAAGCCGGCGCCGATCATGCGGCGACCGGAGAAAATGCAGTTGTTGTTGGATGCCGGACCGCCGACGTAATCATTGGTCCGATTGGTATTGTTATTGCCGATGCCATGTTTGGCGAAGTGACACCCACTATGGCAGTCGCTGTAGGTCAAAGCAGAGCAAAACGGCTGCTGATTCCTGTGAATCATTGCGATAATACCATTGTCGGTGTTTCACACCTGTCTGTCGGAAACTTAATAGAAGAAGTTCTGAAGGAAATAAAATAATATTCTAACCGCAGATTCTTGCGCTTCTTGTTATGCAGTGGTAAAATTATCACATACTCATACAGGAAGTTGAGTAATGATGCAGAAGCATCCGATGATAAAACATTCAAAGCGAATAACAAATAACAGATGACGATAATGTATACACAAGAAGGTATACGGCTCCTCTGAAGGGGGGCGGTACGCCTTCTTTTTTTGTTTGGCGTAGAAACATCTGTGAAAATTAGGAGGTATAATTATGGCATGTTTTCTTGTTCCGGCTACGGAAGCTATTATCACAACGGTTGCTGCAAAGGTAATCAAGTCCAAGGAAAAAGAAGAATCGATAAAGTTCTCTCTTCCGGACGGCTCCGTTCAGGAAGCAACGAGAATTAAGTTTTCTACGAAGCTTGGCTGGCTGAACAAGCTACTCTGGGGTGGTTCTGCGCTGCTGGCGTTTGAGCATCTGTGGCATGGCGAAGTGGTTCCTTTTTTTCCATTCCTAACGGCAGTTGAAAATGGTGAAACCGCTGATATGCTGGCAGAAATGGGCAGTGCAGGCGTTATGATGGCAGTACTTGTTACGGCCGTGTGGTGTGGCATGCTTGCTGTTTCTTTTTTTATGGAAAAGAGAGCACTTCAGGATTGCAATCTCGCAAAGGAGGGAATGTAGAGTATGACATTACTGACAACGGTTTTTGCGGCAATAATTGCTACGGTCATCTGGTATAAAGGTGCGCCCCAAAGTGAAATGAAAGTTGGGACTCTTTGCTGGATGTACTGGGGTGCATCTCTGATGTGGCTGGTGGATGCAATTTTCGAGTATGCAGAACTTGGGGCGGAGTATTTTACCCCTGCTCCTGTGGATATGCTGAATGATTTTTACCTGGGTCTGTCTGTTGTAGCTCTGGGGCTCATCATCTGGCTGGTTATTCTGTTAGTGAAAGATCCGAAGGGCGTTGTGAAAGCAGCGTTATTCAAGAAGAAATAAGTGATATGGTCGAGCGGTTCTGTTTGAAATGCAGAACCGCTATTGTCGTATTTGGGGTTGAAACGGAATGCACTTGAATCTTCATATATTACTCACATAAGTTCGATTGACTTCTAAGTCCTGAAACATTAAAGTTAAGGGAATAAAGAAATCGGAATTTGGCGAAGGAGTGTGAATGGATGAAAAAGAAAATAATTCTATCAATAGCGTTTCTGATCAGTTTATTACCAATGTTATTTAACCAATATGGCGGATTAAAAGGTGTACAGGAAATTACTGGCTTGATAAATCTACTCAATCCTATTGGAATAGTGTCTGTCATTTTGTTTGTTTTAGGAGTATGGTTTCCCTTCAAGAAACGAGTTGTTAGTAAAAGTTTAGGCGCATTAGGCGTGATTGGGATTGTGGTCTCCGAAATATATAAATTCCTCACCTGGCATACATTGACTGTCACCGGTGAAGTCAGTTTACAGAATAGCATTCGATTAGCATTCCCCGAGTTTTATATAGGATTGACCATTTCTTTGGTAATGGTGATTGCTTATTTTGTGATTAACAAGTAAACCTGGCATAAGGACAACTTCAAGTTTATTAAAACCTTATATACGAACATACATAAGCTATCTGCAAGCGAAATTAGAAAGGTATTAATTGATAGTGCAAAAGAGAATAAAAACCTTAACGGTCTATGCGCGTCAAGAGGTACACTGAATGTTTATAGATCATATCTACTATGTAGGAGGCATTTATGAAAAAGTCAATTATCTATGCCACAACGGCTATTATATGTAGTATTGTTGCCTGTTTTCTTGATGAATATACAGGGGCTATGTGTATGCTTGGATGGTGTGTTGCCCCGATATTTGCTGTAATGGCTATTGTTAATTGCTTTATAAAAGATCAAAGCAAGATATTCGAATATTCAATTATATGGGTAGGGGTATATGTTGTTATTGGAGGAATTATTATGGTGTTTTACAACATGTGGATAATTAGCAAGATGTAGAGATTCCAATTTCTACATCTGCATGAACTGAATGTTATAATCCTCTTGCGATGAGTATTGTATACCTTGATGGCTCTATTCTGGAATGACGACTTTTACTATGTTGTGGGATACTCGGAGAAACATGACAATATCTCGTCTTTCCGTGCGGACCGTATCTGTCATGTACAGTTTCTGGTGGAAAAAGCAGTAAAACGACCAAAGAATTTTTCTCTTGATCGATATTCTCGTCAGATATTTGAAATGTATGATGGTGATACTGTAAGAGTAACACTTGAGTGCAAGAATCATCTTATGAAATATGTGATTGATCGTTTCGGTGAACGTGTAAAAACTGAAATTGCAACTGACGAGACTTTCTATGCATATCCAGAAGTGGCTCTTAGCCCCAATTTCTACAGTTGGCTATTTAAGTTTGCGGGTGAAATAATACTTATATCACCAGAGCGAGCAAGAAAGGAATATATCGAAAAAGCACCATATCAGTTTGGCTCTATAAACTTTTTAGGGGTTTTGTAATTGATGATGTGTGATGTGTACCCCTTGTCAAGGCCAACATTGATTTTTAGGGGTGTCTGATAACACCACCTATGATATACTTCGTTTACTTTGCTGATATGGAGGATAGTGCAATGCAGGGGTGCAACATGAGTGCCATATCAGTTTTGCAGGAGGCAGTGCGTGATGTGCTGCCTTTTATCTTGTCTGTAAGGAACTGCCTCCTGGAAATCAAAGCAATAACCCCCGGGGTCTGGGGCAGAGCCCCAGTACCACTATTTCTTATTCGGCGAATATACTGGGAGCGGATAAATTCCAGTATATAAAATAACAGAGAACTTTCTATGCAGCAGAAATAACAGACGTATAGGATGAATGTACAAGCACCTGACTATAATGTTACCGGAAAAGACGATATCGAACACCACTTGGAGGGTGAAGAGAAATATGGGAGACAAAAACGAATTAGTATTATTTGAAACGGAAGATAACGCTGTCAAACTTGAAGTACCTTTTGATAGTGAAACGGTGTGGCTGAGTGCAAATCAAATGGCCGTACTATTTGATAGAGACGAGAAAACCATTAGAAAACATGTAAATAATGTTTTTTCTGAGGAGGAAGTCGATAAAGGCAACAACACGCAAAAAATGCGTGTTGTTGGTGTGAAGCAAAAGGTGCCATTTTACACCCTCGATGTAATCATCTCCGTCGGATATCGAGTTAAATCTAAGAGAGGTGTTGAATTCAGAAAATGGGCAAATTCAGTTCTTAAACAATATATATACAGGGTTATGCTGTAAATAATAATCGTATTGCGCAACTCGGTGAAGTAATACAGATTATGAAAAGAACTCAGAATGCGCTTGACTCGAAACAAGTGCTTAATGTAATTCAGAAATACAGCAAAGCATTGGAATTGCTTGATTCATATGATCACCAGAATATGGAACGCCCTAAGGGAAATACTGCAACATATGAACTCACTTACGAAGAATGCATGGATGTTATAGCACAGATGCGATTTGGAGCAGAATCAGATTTGTTCGGCAAAGAGAAAGATGATTCTTTCAAAGGCAGTATTGGAAACATATACCAATCTTTTGCCGGACAGGAACTGTATCCGACATTAGAAGAGAAGGCCGCACATCTTTTGTACTTTAGAAAAGAAAGAAATGATGATTACCGTTATTATGAATTGTTTAAGGCCATAGATGGAGGTAAACAAAAATGAAAAAGGAACAACGATTTGAGGTAATTTATTCACAGGGGTCCGTTAATGTTACAGAAATATGGGTAGATAAAGAGACCGGAGTAAACTATTTATATCATGCCAGTGGTTACTCCGGAGGGCTGACCCCATTATTAGACAGTGAAGGGAAGCCTGTTATTTCAACAATTCGTAATAGTTATGATGACAGCTGTATCGTAGTTTAAGCAAAGAGGAAACAATATGATAAGCAAAAGAATGTGAGAGTATCAAAGAAGGACGAAGAAGTAAATGAGAGTATTCATACAAGCAAAAAACGGAACTCCAACAGACCAGGACCACTTTAACGCATACATTGGATTCCGGGAAATGGGTTTTGAAACAGTATTTTTTGAAACATTTGAGGAATTGTCAGAAAGCAAAATGGACGATGTGGTGGTGGGATACATCGGTACCGTTGCTGCTCGTTTAAGAGATTTTAACAGAGAAATTGAGGATATGGATTATCCGGAGGTTTTGCGCAAATACCTCAAACGTCGCCTATGGAAGAGTACGGCAAATATGGTAAACTCCAACCCGGAGATGTGGCCTGTTTTTATGAAACCGATTCACAACAAAAAATTCAAAGGCCGAATTATTCGAGAACCGGCGGATTTGATCGGATGCGGAAGTTACTATGAGGACTATCCGGTATACTGCAGCGAGGTAAAAGAAATTATCGCTGAATTCCGGGTGTTCGTTCTGTATGGAGAGATTATCGACGTGCGAAGATACGGCGGCCGGTGGGATGTTGCGTGCGATGCGGATGTCGTGGAATCCTGCGTGAAGGATTTTGAGGGGGCACCGAAGGCATATGCACTGGATTTTGGCGTGACCAAAGATGGTGAAACCATTCTGGTGGAAGTAAACAATACCTGCTCAATCGGGAGCTATGGGTTGGAACCGGTTCTTTATGCGCGATTCCTGTCCGCAAGGTGGGCGGAATTGACCGGAACGACGGACGAGTGCAGGTTCTGAGTGGTGAACTGCTAAACATTTCGATATATTGCTCAATTTTGGATATTATGTGACAACTACTCTATGTTAAAAAATGCGGAAACCATACAAAATGCTATATAAAAAAATGCGGAAACATGCTAAAATAACAATAATAAAAATGCGGAAAGGAGAAGGTAGGCATGTTTAAACGTAAAATATACACAAAAATGCAAGAATGGAAAAAGGAGTCAAACGGAAGAACAGCGCTCTTGATTGAGGGAGCAAGACGAATCGGTAAATCAACAGTAGTTGAAGAATTCGCAAAAAACGAATATGAGAGCTATATATTGATAGATTTTTCAAATGCATCAAGGGAAACTAAAGAACTTTTTGATGATGTATCCGATTTGAATTTCTTATTTCTGCAGTTGCAGCTACAATATAGGGTAGATTTAAAGGAAAGAAAATCACTAATTATATTCGATGAAATTCAACTTTGCCCGACAGCACGACAAGCAATCAAATCCCTGGTTGCCGACCATCGATATGATTATATTGAAACAGGATCACTTATTTCCATTAAGAAAAACGTGAAAGATATCCTAATCCCCAGTGAGGAAAGAAAAATCAGTATGTATCCGATGGATTATGAAGAATTTTTGTGGGCGATTGGAGACGATGTAACATTTTCATTATTAAGAAAGTGTTTTGATATGAATCAGGGCTTAGGAGATGCGATTAACCGCAGGCAGTTGCGACAATTTCGTCTGTATATGCTGATTGGTGGAATGCCGCAGGCGATATCTACCTATATTGAAACGAACAATTTCAGAAAAGTAGATGAAATAAAAAGAGATATCTTGAATCTGTATGAAAGTGATTTTGCCAAAATTGATTCGACAGGGCGGTTAGCAATGCTGTTTGATGCAATCCCGGCTCAGTTAAATAAAAATTCGGCCAGATATCAGGCCGGTAGTGTGTTGAATGGTGAGAAACAGGATAAAATATTAGAACTGATCGCAGAACTAAAAGATTCAAAGACCGTATTGGTCGCATATAATACAAATGATCCGGATGCCGGTATGGCGAGCACAAAGGATTTGTCGAGATTTAAAATGTTTTTAGGCGACACAGGTTTATTTGTAACCTTAATGTTTAAAGATAAAGATTTTACGGAAAATGAGATTTACGAGAAACTGTTAAATGATAAATTGAGTGTGAATCTAGGCTATCTGTATGAAAATGTTGTTGCTCAGTGTTTGGCATCGAATGGAAATGAATTGTTCTATCATACAATCATGAATAATAAATCTAAACACAATTATGAAATTGATTTTATTTTAGCAAGAAAGAATAAAATAATTCCCATAGAGGTAAAATCATCGGGCTATAAAACGCACAAATCACTTGATGTGTTTACGGAAAAATATTCAAGAAGAATATGTAAAAGATATCTGGTTTATACAAAAGATGTGAGTAAAGATCAGGATATTTTTTGTATACCGGTTTATATGACACCATTTTTATAAATTCTTGCGTGAAGAATTTCGAGGGGGCACCGAAGGCATATGCCCGGAACAACGGACGAGTGCTTTTAACCGTGCGTTTAATACACTATTTGCATGTGCATATACACAAGCGGCAGAAGACGGAGCAACAGCATTGCACATATCAGAATGATTCCCGCTAAGACGTTTTTCTTTGATTTGTCTATCGCTCCTACGATTACTATTCCGGCTGAAATCAATACCCCTGCCGTAGGCAAGAACGCATAGCATGCAGCACCGATTACTGAAAAAACGGTTAGGAACGCAGATATATTTTCGGCAAAAACATCGCCGTTAAGTGAGTACATTCCGTAGAGGATTGCCCAAATAATGAAATGCAGAATACAAATTCCGAATATTGTGCAAACGATGATTTTTAGTGTTTTAGAAATATCCTTGCGTTTCTTCACGTTGCCGCTATTATCTGATGTTTCTTGCGTAAACGCATCCAAAGAAACATCGAAAAGTTCTGCCAAACATATTAGATTACCGGTGTTGGGTTTTGATACGCCGCTTTCCCACTTCGATACAGATTGTCTGCTCACGCCGATTTGCTCAGCAACGTATTCTTGGCTAAGGTGACGCTCATTTCTAAGATTCTTAATTCTGTTCCCTAGATTCGTGTTCATCATAAACCTCCTTCGTCGTCTGTATCAACAGATTACTATATCCTTCAATATCCTGCAATCAACTTTATGTCAACTATTGAGTGCATATTTAAAAGATTCCCGTTTGTTGAATTTCTACCTTTATGCAGGAGTGTCCGGGTTCAATTTTTGAAATATGATATTTCCTTTTACTACATCCCATTCTATAATACCAGTATAGGCGGGGGAGCGATTCCGTGAATTGGTGATGGATTGTTACGGTCGGTAATTTTAGAGAAACGATATCGAACCGAATCCGAAAGTCTCGTCGGTGAGGGCCGGTGCCTCCCGATTCTCGATGTCTTCCGGACCTTAGGTCTGAAGAGCCGCCTGTCGGAAATCGAAATCGATGACAGCAATTTCGATGTGATGGCAGCGAAGGCGGTTCGTCTGGGTAATCTGGGAAATGCTTTTGTGCCGCTTGATAAAGACGATGTTGTAAATATTTCAAGATGTGCCTGTAAGATGCCCGAAAAAGAAAAACGCGGAGGGACAGATAATGAAAGTAATTGACTTAACGCATACGATTCGTGAAAATATGCCGGTATATCCCGGGACAGAGCCGCCGAAGTTAATTCCGGCCAGCTCGTACGAGAACGACGGGTTCAAAGAAACGCTGCTGCAGATGTACACACACACGGGGACGCACATGGATCCGCCGGCACATATTTTCTCGGGGAGAACCACGCTGGATGAATTTCCGGTGGATCAGTTCATCGGGAAGGCGCTGGTCATCGACTGCAGAGAACTGAAAGAAGGTCAGGCCATTACCATGGATTGCATTCGCCGAGCCGGAGAGAAAGCCGAGCAGGCGGATTTTCTGCTGTTCAATCTGGGGTGGGACTGCCGATGGGGGACTGCAGAATACTTTGGGGAGTATCCGTGCATTGATGAGGAGGTAATGGAATACATCCTGTCCGGAAATTACAAGGGAATAGGATTTGACGTAATCGGGTTGGATCCCATCTCGGATGAAAAATTGATTCGCCATCATCGACTTTTTGAAGAGAAGGATATTGTAAATATTGAGAACCTCAAGAACCTGAATCTGTGCGGAACGGATTTGTTTTGGTTCAGTTGCTTTCCGTTGAAGGTGGAGAATTGCGACGGTTCACCGATTCGCGCTGTTGCCTGGTTTGAGCAGTAATCGCTGAAAAATGTCGAATATCAACCGCCGGTATGTGTGAATGAGTATTCGCTTGCGGTAGATTGAAGGCGGAAAGGAGGTTGCTCTCATGGATCAAACCAAAATCGGAAAGTTTATCGCAGAATGCCGAAAAGAGAAATCCCTCACCCAGGCTGCCTTGGCCGAACAGCTTGGAATCACTGACCGAGCCGTATCAAAGTGGGAACGGGGAAAAAACATGCCGGACCTTTCGATAATGCCGGACCTGTGTGAATTGCTGGGAATCAGTATCAATGAATTGCTGACCGGAGAGCACATCGAGATGGAAGATTACAGAAACACCGCGGAGCAGAACCTGTTGGAGCTGACAAAACAGGAAATGCTGAGCAACAAGAAGCTGCTTTCGTTGGAAAAGGTCATCGGATACACGAGCACCGTTTCCTTTATGCTGTTGATTTTCTCGGCATCCTTTGCGGTAGATGACGTAAAGTGGCGAGTGGGAATGATTCTGACGGGAAGCATCATCTTTGCGACGGGGATGGTATCCTGCCTTCGGATTGAGCACGATGCCGGATACTATCAATGCCCGAACTGCGGATGGAAATACGTGCCATCCATGAAAACGGTGTTTATGGCTCCCCATATGGGACTGAGCCGAAAAATGACCTGCCCCCATTGCGGAAAACGCGGATACCACAAGAAAGTTCTGACGAAATAATTTGGTTCTTCACTTTTTAGTGTAGGACTATGATAAAACGAAAACAAAATCGACAAGCCGGCAGCTTCCGAGTTGCCGGTGTTTTTTTATGGGGAAAAGGATTCCGAATATGAGATATAACGAAATTCGATGGATTTTCATGTATACTTTTCAATGCAATTGTGCTAGAATATAAAAAGTGATGAAAATTAATTGTTTCTGCTAACAATTTTCGAAGGAGGAAACGGAGTATCATGAATGGGGATCCATCCAACAAGAAAAATCAATTTATCTATACCTTGTTCTATTCGGTTCTGGTAGTGCTGACGGCGCAGATTAATGTGCATTTGTTCACCCGGAACTTTGTTGCATCAGCGGGTGTTATCGTGTTTGCACTGCTGATGCTGCTCTTAGATGAGTTCGCCGCGATGCCGGTGATGTTCCTGTCCGCCACCGGCGTAATGGTGACCCGTTCCATCGCCGGCGCGGGAAAGGTGCTCACGTCGGCGGAAATCTGGAAAACCGGAATGCCGGAATTTGTATTCTACATCGTGTTCGGCGTGGTGATTTACCTTCTGTACAACTACGTATATTCGGAAGAGCGGAGCTGGACCCTGTTCATCGTCCTGTTTGTTCCGGATTTTGCAGCCAACCTGGCGGAGCTGTACATTCGAATCGGCAGCGAGATGGGGAATGCCTCCACGATTTGCGCATTGCTGCTGATTGCCTTGGTGAGAACCGCAATTGTTTTGGTGATCTATCGAATCATCATTCGTTACGGAATTCGAATTACCCGGATGCCGCGAAGCGGAGTGGAAGTTCTGGACGGAAAGGTCTGCAAGGTGAATGCGGAAGTCGGCGATGTGGATGAAGGCTTGGCGGATGCGGCCGAAATGGCAAGGGGGCTGTACCGTAAGCTGTCGGCAAGCAAAGCACCGTCGGAGCTGACGGAAAGAGCGCGGGCTTTGGCCGAGGATTTGGATGGTATTTCCATGAAGTAGCGTTATGAAGTAGCATTGGTAAGGTTTTGGAGGATATGAATGGTTACGATTATTTCCGGAATTGCACTGCTTTTGATTACATTAGCGGCTTTTTCCCTGTTTAGTTTGAAGATGCCCAAGGGGCAGGCCGCGATGTCCGGCATGGCAAATGCGGCCGTGGCAACTTTCTTGGTGGAAGCGATTATGAGTTATATTGCCGGAGACTTATTCGGTATTTCGTTCTTTAAAGATGTGGGCTCCATTGCCGGCGGAATGGGCGGCGTAGCGGCAGCGGCTCTGGTGCCAATGGGCATGGGAGCCAGTCCGGTGCTGTCCATGTGTGCCGGAGTTGCGGTGGGAGGATATGGAATTCTTCCGGGCTTCATTGCCGGATATATAGTGGGCCTGATCGGACCGGCCATCGAGAAAAAACTTCCGGAAGGGCTGGACGTCATTGTGGGCGCTCTGGCTGTTGCTTCGGTGGCAAGAGCCATTGCGGCATTCGTGAATCCGGGTGTGACGATGGTGCTTTCGATTATCGGAAAAACAATTACGGAGGCGACCCTCACATCCCCGATCATCATGGGATTCCTCCTGGGCGGAATTATCAAGATGATCTGTACCTCTCCACTGAGTTCCATGGCTCTTACCGCTATGCTGGGACTGACCGGACTTCCGATGGGAATTGCCGCCGTGGCTTGCTTCGGCGGATCCTTCACCAACGGAACGATTTTCAAAAGACTTCACTTCGGAAATAACGGAAACGTGATTGCGGTCATGCTGGAGCCGCTGACTCAGGCGGATATCGTCACCACCCATCCGATTCCGATCTACGGTTCCAACTTCTTCGGCGGCGGAATTGCCGGAGTGGGCGCCGCGATGCTGGGCATTGTGAACAACGCACCGGGCACCGCCTCCCCGATTCCGGGAATGCTGGCCCCATTTGCCTTTAATGCACCGGGCAAGGTGGTAATGGCATTGGCCATCGCGGCCGTCGGCGGCAGTATCGCCGGATTTATCGGAAGCATCGTGTTCAAGAAATTTGACGAAGGCGTGGAAGCCGTCGACTAAAGACTTCTCGGAAACTGTGACATCAAAAAACTCTCCCCCGCATGATCAGCAGGGGAGAGACTTTTTTTACCGGAAATCGGTGAGAATCTAGATGTTGAAGTAGAACCGAAGCAGCCCCAGAATGAGCAGATGCACCGGATAGAACAGGTAGTTCAGCAATTTGGACTGCTTTCCCCGCTCGCCGTTGTAGGTCAGGGTGAGGCCGAGACCCAGCAGCGCCCACGGTTCTTTTACCACGGAGAGGTATCCGAAGAGGATTCGCGGGAACGGATGGTTCCGGAACAGGTAGAAGAAGTAGGCCATCAGGATGCCGTTGTAATCGTAGTCCAGGCTGCAGAACATGGCCAGGAGGCACATGAGGGCGACCACCGGAATGGAAATGAGGAACCATAGCCACTTCTTCTCGTCGCCGATTTTTTCTCGGATGACATCCACAATCCAGATGGTCACCAGCATGAAGGCCAGGGTGAACATCACGTTGTTCCAGCGCCAGTTCATAAGTTCCTTTGTGGTGAAGAGGTCGAACGGAACCTCGGAAATGACGCCGAACAGCAGGAGGTTCCCCAGGTAATGCCAGCGGCTGTGGGTGCGGTAGAATCCTTCCACCAGCATAAAAGCAAACAGCGGGAAGGCAATGCGTCCCAGGATGTCAAAGAAGTTGCTGAGGTACAGCAGCTTTCCGCCGTCCAGATTCGGGTAGATCATGCTCTTGTTGAAATGGTCGATGAACATGGAAATAAATGCGATGTATTTCAGCTGCGCGTTGGACAGCTTTTTAATTCTTTCCAAGACCGGTCGCTGAGCAGGGGTTGTGCCTGCCTGTGGCAGGTTGTTCTGAGTCATATTTTTTCTCCTTATACTTTTTTTTCGTGTGAACGAAACTCTATTGAAAAATTTCACGTATGTAATAGTATATAATATAAGCGAAACTTTTGCTACCTCCGGGGTGTTGGGTATATGTTTTTTATATGGAGTTTGTTTCCCGGAAATGAAATGATTCCGGATAGAAATTGTATGGGAGAAGAACTGTGAGAAAAACCACTGTGAGAAAAACAACGAAAAAGCGCAGACGCCGGACCGTGCTCCTGCTGATTCTTTTGATAACCGGGATTGCGGTCCTCCTGAAGTCCGGCATTGTGACGAAGAGGATTCAGCGGGAAGAGACGAAGAAGGCGGTGGCAGCGGAAGTGGAGGCGCTTCACGAAAAAGCGAACCGGGACGGAATCGTGGAGAAAACACCGGATCCTTATTTTATCCGCAAACAGCCCGGCTATTCGTATCCGAAGCCGAAGCTGATTCAGTACGATTCCGGGATCACCCACACCCGCCGACATGCGATGGTCTTCCTCCCGGCGGACTACGATGCGGCGAAAACCTATCCGGTGCTGTACCTGCTCCATGGCTGGGGCGGAAGCCACCGGACCTGGGCGAACAAAAAAGCGAATATCATCCTGCAGAACCTGCATTACTTCGAGGACGTTCCGGAAATGATTGTGGTGTGCCCCAACAGCAACGTAAATGAGGCGGAAAGCGTGGAGGGGCTGTCCTTTGCGGAAAGCCTGGAGCCTTTTGACGCCACGCCGGAAGAGGTGGTGAAATATCTGAAGCCCTACATCGAACGTCATTTTTCGGTAAAAAAAGGTCGGAAGAATGCGGCGGTGGCCGGCAATTCTCTGGGGGGACGAAATGCGCTGGCGTTGGCGTACAAATATCCGAAGCAGTTCGGTTCGGTAGGCAGCTTTTCTCCCTCCGTTTCCGTGGAAGCGGCGAACGGAACCGGACTCAAAGCACCCCTGCGAGATTTAAATCTGCCGGGAGACAAGCATCATCCTTTTGATGTGCTGATGCTGATGGTGGGGCGTTCCGACAAGGTCTGCGGAAATGTTTCCTATGAACTGGACCGATACATGAAGGCGCAGAACATTTCCCACGATTTCTACGACACGGCGGGCGGACACGAGACCTCCGTGTGGCAGAACGGGCTGTACAATTTCGCCAGAAAATTGTATAGAAAATAATAATGAAGAAGATGAAGACCAAATAGGCAGCGGTCAAAAAACAAAAAAACAAGAATTCAACACGATTCTCCGATACACAAATTGTTTCGGATGTGGTATACTTAAGCGATATATTTTAACACAGAAGATAACGAATACCGGGGAGGATTCATGAAGCGAATTCTGAAAACGAAACATAAGTTAATAGGCTTCATTGGTATCATACTGGTGTTGGATTTGGTATTGGTCGGGGCACTGATTAAGCCGGTCAATGCGGATCGCAAGACGGAGGATTATGATGCGGCAGCGGAGCTCTCCACGTCCTTGAATGTGGCGGCTATGCAAGCAAAGCTGACCGTGGAGGATGAGAGCAAGGCGGTTATCAAATCCGGAAAGGCGGAACGGACCAAGACCCAGGGAACCGAGAAGTGGCTGGATACTCTGGAGACTTTGGAAGGTCAGATTTTCGCCCACGGAATTACCTACAGCTGGTATCATCCGGCATCTTCGTATGAATCCGCAGTAAACGGAAATCATCACGTGAACTGTGCGGCTTATATTTCATGGGGCCTTCAGAGAATGGGCCTGCTGCCTCACGGCACTACGTTCTACATTTCCGATACCCTTCACGGAAAGGGTGCTTCCTACATCAAGAACTCGGAGTATTTCACCGTGAAGTACAACTTGGGTCATCCGGGAAGTGCCGGACTGGAGCCGGGGGATATCGTCGGGTGGAAGACACACACCTGTGTCTATGCCGGGAAGGATTCCAACGGAAACATGCTGTGGTACACCGCCGGCGGTTCGGATGTGAGCAGCAAGAACCTGGGACCGAGAACGAAGAAGTATGCCAACAAGAATATCACCGTGCTGATTCGGATTAATTATGATAAGATTCCGAAGAACTAGAACAGTCGCATGTACGGTGCGGAAAATATTGAATTGCTGATACGAGGAGGAATCCGATGCGAACGCGCCGGATTCCTCCTTTCGGGTGTAATCACTTGATTCTGCCGCATAAAAATATTAGAATATGTAAGTATTAACAACGAAAAGAGGAACATGTATGTCTTATTCATTTGTCATTCCCTGTTATTGCTCGTCTCACACCATCCGAGAAGTGGTGGAGAGCACCATACAGGAAATGGAGCGAATCGATCGGAAGCCCTACGAATTCATTCTGGTGGACGATCATTCACCGGACGAAGGGGCAACCCTTCAGGAGCTGAAGGCATTGGCCAATGAATATTCTTGCGTAAAGGCCATCGAGCTGGCGAAGAATTCCGGCCAGCACAATGCGTCGATTGCGGGAATGAATTACGCCAAAGGGGATTACATCATCTCCATGGACGACGACCTGCAGACCAGACCGTCCCAATTGCCGAAACTCTTTGAGGAAATTGAAAAAGGCTATGATGTGGTCTATGGATACTATCCGGAAAAGAAGCACAGTCGTTTCCGGAATTTCGGAAGCTGGGTTCACTTCGAATCCGTTCGAATCCTGATCGGGAAACCGAAGGGGATGAAGACATCCAGCTTCTTTGTGATGAGAAAATTCGTTCGGGATTACATCATCCAGTACAAAGAGCCGTACACCCATCTGCAGGGACTGGTGCTCCGCACCACCCGCAACATCTCCTGCATTCCGGTGGAGCACTTCGATCGAGCCTACGGACAGTCCGGATATACTTTTAAGAAATTGATCAAGCTTTGGTCCAACATCGTGGGATACTCTGTCGTTCCTCTTCGCATGGCCACCTGCCTGGGAATGGTCTTTTCCATGCTGGGACTGATTGGCGCCATCGTAGTGATTGTGCGGAAAATCATGAATCCGGCCATGATGATGGGCTGGGCATCCCTGATGGCAGCCATCTTCTTCTTCTCCGGATTGATTCTGTTTTCTTTGGGACTGATTGGGGAATACATCGGACGAATGTTCCTGGGAATGGGCAACAATCCGCAGTTCGTGGTGAGAGAAATTTATACTAAAGATTCGGACTCGTCCGTGAATTTCGAAGACCTGGGGAAACAATAGCCTTCCGGGCCTGTACGGGACAGTCTGATAGAAGTTCGTATTTTTTTATGGGATCTAGAATATGAAAGGGAGTAATTATGATACGATTCAATGTTCCACCTTATGTGGGAAAAGAAACCGAATACATGAAAGAGGCCATCGACAGCCATAAGATCTGTGGAGATGGGGAATTCACCAAGCGCTGCAATGCCTGGATTGAGGAACATACCGGAACGGCGAAGGCCCTTCTGACCACCTCCGGCACGCAGGCTTTGGAGATGGCGGCGCTGCTCAGCGACATTCAGCCGGGGGACGAAGTGATTCTTCCGTCCTACACCTTTGTATCCACCGCGAACGCGTTTGTGCTGCGCGGGGCAAAGCTGGTTTTCGTGGACATCCGTCCGGATACCATGAACATCGATGAGAAGCTGATTGAGGATGCCATCACGGACAAAACCAGAGCCATCGTCCCGGTGCACTATGCCGGCGTGGGCTGCGAGATGGACACCATCATGGATATTGCAAAGAGACACAACCTGGTGGTTGTGGAGGATGCGGCGCAGGGCGTGAATGCGTTCTACAAGGGCCGGGCGCTGGGCAGCATCGGCGATTACGGCTGCTTCAGCTTCCACGAGACAAAGAACTACAGCATGGGCGAAGGCGGCGCCATCCTGATCAACCGGCCGGAACAGATTGAGGATGCGGAAATCATCCGGGAGAAGGGAACGGATCGGAGCCGGTTCTTCCGGGGTCAGGTGGACAAATACACCTGGGTGAACATCGGGTCTTCCTTCCTGCCAAGCGATATCAACGCGGCGTACTTGATGGCGCAGCTGGAGATGGCGAATGAGATTAACGAGAACCGCCTTCAGAGCTGGGCGCGCTACAACGAAGGCCTGCAGGATTTGGCGCAGGAGGGTGTCATCGAACTTCCGTACATTCCGGAAGAATGCGCCCACAACGCCCACATGTTCTACATCAAGACAAAGGATATGGAAGAGCGGAAAGCCCTGATTTCCTACCTGAAGGAGCGGGACATCGCAGCAGTATTCCATTACGTGCCGCTTCATTCCGCACCGGCGGGCCTGCGGTTCGGACGGTTCCACGGAGAGGATCGATATACCACAAAAGAAAGTGAACGCCTGCTGAGACTGCCGATGTACTACAATCTGTCGGAAAGCGATCAGCAGAAGATCATCGACGCGGTTCACGGTTTTTACCACAAATAGGTGATATATGCTGAAAAGAATTCGAAATCGTCTGGAAAAAACCGACAATATCGAGCGGAGCAGCTACCTGTGGAATATGATTAACGCCATGCTCAGCGCCGGGGAATCTCCGGTAATGACATTGGTGCTGACCCGGAGCCAGGGTGTCTACGATGCGGGGGTGTTCAGCATTGCCTATGCGGTGGCGGCCCTGATGCTGTACGTGGGACAGTACGGATTCCGAAAGTTCCAGTCCTCGGACATTCGGGAAAAATATTCCTTCGCGGAGTACTACGGAATTCGGATTATCACCTGCGTGGTGATGATGCTGGCGGCGCTGGGATATTGCCTGTATGGCACCGTATGTCTGGGGTACGATTCCCAGAAGTTCATTGTCATTCTTCTGGTGAATGCGCTGAAGTGCGTTCAGGCCTTTACGGATGTGGTTCACGGACGGATGCAGCAGATGGGAAGACTGGATGTAGCGACGAAGTCATCCTCCTTCCGCTATCTGATGGAGATGGTATCCTTCTCCGCAACGTATTTGGTGACTCGGAATCTGGTGAGCGCGATTCTGATGTGCGTGATTGTCTCCGTCGTGGTGGCCGGTTTCACTTCCATGAATGTGGCGACGGATTTCTGTGCCCTTCGGCCGGAATTCAACATGCGGCGGATGTGGATGATGATGGTGGAAGGATTTCCGCTGTTTCTCAGCCTGTTCCTGAACATGTATCTGAGCAACGCACCGAAGTATGCCATCGATGCCTATCTCACGGAAGAAATCCAGGCCATGTATAACATCATCTTTATGCCGGCCTTTGTGGTACAGCTGGTGGTGCATTTCATCTTCAACCCGATTCTCACCTCCTATGCGGAGATTTGGGCGAAAGGGGAAATCGAGCGGTTCAAGAAAGCCATCCGGAAGCAGATGGTTCTGGTGCTGGGACTCACGGTGCTGGGACTGGCGGTGGCAGCTACCATCGGAATACCGGTGCTGAGCTGGATCTTCGGAATGAACCTGGCCGGACACCGGAAGGAACTGATCATCGTGATGCTGGGCGGCGGAATGCTGGCTTACTCCGTATTCTTCAATACGGTCATCACCATTGTGCGGATGCACCGGACGCTGATCTACAGCTACGGAGCCGCGGCGCTGGCTGCTTTTACCCTGTCGGGAGTATTTGTGCGAAACTACGGCATGCTGGGCGCGACGGTGCTGTACACCACAATTATGACGATATTAACCATTATATTAGGAGTGATTCTGTTCATTAGAATCAGAAAAGAAAGTAGGAGAATTGTATGAAGGGAATTGTTTTAGCCGGGGGAAAGGGAACGAGACTCTATCCGATGACAAAGGCGGTATCGAAGCAGCTGCTGCCGATTTACGATAAGCCGCTGGTGTACTATCCGATTTCGGTGCTGCTTCTGGCGGGCATCCGGGACATCTTGATTATTTCTTCGCCGGAGGCCATCGACGGTTATGAAGAGCTGCTGGGCGACGGAAGCAGCCTGGGCGTCCATTTCGAATACAAGGTCCAGGATCAGCCGAGAGGATTGGCGGACGCATTTATTCTGGGCGAAGAATTTATCGGCGACGATAACGTATGTCTGGTTCTGGGCGACAACATCTTCTACGGTCAGGATCTGAGCGGAATCCTCAAGAGAGCCATTTCCCATGAGACGGGGGCGACGGTGTTCGGATATCCGGTAAAGGATCCGACGGCCTTCGGCGTGGTGGAATTCGATTCGGAAAAGAACGTGGTTTCCATCGAGGAGAAACCGAAGCAGCCGAAGTCCAATTTCGCGGTGCCGGGACTGTATTTCTATGATAACGATGTCATCGAAATCGCCAAGAGCGTGAAGCCGTCGGCGCGGGGAGAGATTGAAATTACCGCGGTGAACAACGAATACCTGCGGAGAGGCACGCTGAAGGTGGAGCTGATGGGCAGAGGTATGGCATGGCTGGATACCGGTACGCCGGAGGGCATGCTGAACGCATCGGAATACGTATCCACCATTCAGGCCAGACAGGGATTCTACATCGCTTGCCTGGAGGAGATTGCCTGGAGAAAGGGTTTCATCGACGACGCACAGCTTCGCGAGGTGGGCGAGTCCTTGAAGATGACCCAGTATGGACAGTACATCCTTTCCCTGCTCTAATCGGGATTGAAGAAGAAAAGGAGATTGAACGATGAAAATTCTAGTAACCGGTGCGGCCGGATTTATCGGAAGTAATTTTGTTTTTCATATGAGAAAGGCCCATCCGGAGTACGATATTATCGCGCTGGATTCCCTGACCTATGCCGGAAACCTGGAGACCCTGGCACCGGTAATGGAGGAGGATTATTTTACTTTTGTGCGCTGCGATATCACAGATCGAGACGGGGTTCGCAAGGTCTTTGAAGAGCATCATCCGGACGTGGTGGTGAATTTCGCGGCGGAATCCCACGTGGACCGTTCCATTGAGGATCCGGGCGTTTTCCTGCGCACCAACATTCTGGGCACTCAGGTGCTGATGGATGCGTGCCGGGAGTTCGGCATCCGGCGTTTCCACCAGGTGGGAACCGATGAAGTCTACGGAGATCTGCCGCTGGACCGGCCGGATCTGTTCTTCACGGAAGACCTGCCGCTGCAGGCGTCCAGCCCGTATTCCGCTTCCAAAGCATCGGCGGATTTGCTGGCCATGGCGTATCACAGAACCTACGGACTTCCGGTAACGATTTCCAGATGTTCCAATAATTACGGACCGTACCAGTTCCCGGAGAAGCTGATTCCGCTGATGATTGCCAATGCGCTGGCCGACAAGCCGCTGCCGGTATACGGTACCGGTGAGAACGTGCGGGACTGGCTCTACGTGGAAGATCACTGCCGGGCCATCGACATGATTCTGGAGAACGGAAAGGTGGGCGAGGTCTACAACATCGGTGGACACAACGAGCGCTCCAATCTGGATGTGGTAAAAACAATTCTGAAGCAGCTGGGCAAACCGGAAAGCCTGATTACCTTTGTGGGCGACCGAAAGGGTCACGATCTTCGTTATGCCATCGATCCGTCCAAGATTCACGGTGAACTGGGCTGGCTGCCGGAGACGAAGTTCGACGACGGAATTCGTCAGACCATCGACTGGTATTTGAACAACGAAAGCTGGTGGAAGAATATCATTTCCGGCGACTATATGGAATATTACGAGAAGATGTACGGAAATCGGTAGATTTTCGGTGAAGTAAGGAGAGTGAAATGAGAGGGACGTCCCGGCATTATGCAGAACCGGAACTGAGCAGAGAGTGGAACTGGAAGAAACAGTGGCTGGTGTACACCGGTCTGTTTGTCGTAACCGCACTTCTGGTCTTTGCGGCATTCTTCGTGTATCAGAAAACCCTCCTGAAGGGAAGCGGAAACGTCGACGGATTGATGCAGCATTATCCCTCCTACACCAAATTGAAGCGTGTTCTGGCGCAAGGCGGCGAAGGATGGTCCTGGGACGTGGGACTGGGAGCCGGCTTCTTTGATACCTTCAAAGGAAAGCTGACCAATCCGCTGACATACCTGCTGCTGGCATTTCCTCAGAAATATTTAGATCTGGCCTACGATTTCGTCACGATTCTTCGGCAGTATCTGGCTGGCGTGGCATTCCTGATTTTCGGTCGGGAAGTAAAGCTGACCACCGAACAGAACGTTCTGGGCGCATTTGCCTACGCCTTCTCCGGATGGGCGATTATCGCCACTTTGACTCAGGGAACCTTCAACAACTCCATGATGCTGTTCCCGATTCTCATTATGGGTGCGGAACGGATTCTAAAGGGAAAATCACCGCTGGTGTTCATCGTGGCGGAAGTGCTGTTTCTGGCTTCCACCGTCCTGTGGGCATACATCGCCGGAATTTTCGTAATCCTGTACTTTATCGTGAGATATTTCCACTTCTACGGAAAGAACGGAGTCCTTCGTACCACCCTGCCGCCGGAGAAGCCGGCGTGGAAGTCCTTTGCGGGGCGCTTTGGTGGTTTTATCGGAGATGGGCTGATTGGACTGATGATTTCCGCAATTTTCGTGGAATCCATCATTTACACCACCACATCGGCGGTAATCAATTCCGATTACGATGCGAACCAGGGCGTGTTCTATTCCCTAAAAACATATTTCGCCATGCCGACGGCGCTGGTTTCACTGAATGAGGTGCATGAGGCGTACAGTGCGGTTTTTGCCGGATTGCTGGTGACGGCACTGATGCCGATGATTATTTGGACCGTACGAAAGAAGAAGAGCACTGCCGGAATCTTTGCGATTTTCTGCCTGATTATCGGATTGTTCCCGGTGACGGGCAAAATTCTGAACGGATTCAGCTATTCCGTGGGCAGATGGTATTTCGTCCTGACCTTTTTCCTGGTGTGGGCAGCCATGGAGTGCCTGGATCATGAAGTGCTGGGCAGCCGAAAGCGAATGATGGTGCTGCTGGGCTGGTGGTTCTTCCTTTGCGTCTGGGTGGTGCTGCTTTGCATTTTCTACTTGAAGATGCTGAAGCACAATATCGCCTGGGAATCCTTGCTTTCCCTGTGCATGATGTTCCCAGTGATTGTGGCGTTGGCCGTTCGGGAACTTCGGGTTCCGAAGCCGGGGCAGCGCAAAGCAAAGGTGTACCGAGGGATGACTGCCGTAATTACCGCAATACTGGTGGCAAATGTGGGACTCAATTCCTGGATTATGATGACGGGAGCCGGTGATGGCGGATCCCAGCGGATTAAGACGTATATCGATAAAGGCGCAATGCCGGAATTGTATGACCAATACGTTCAGCGGGTGGTGCCGGACATTCAGGCGGAAGATACTTCTTTTTATCGCACGGACCAGTTGGATGACGGTTTTGAGAAATCTAACGTCAACATCGTATTTGGCGGAAGATCTATCTATGAGTATTTCTCCTCCATCAGCAGCGACTGGCTGTATTTCAACAAAATGCTGGGGAATAACGCAGGGTATAACCGGCGGATTGTCAGCCTTTCCAACGACAACCGTCCGGGAATGGACTATTTGCTGGGCGTAAAGTATTTCCTTCGGGACAAGAACTATAAAGAGGCGGAGAAGCCGGGATACGTGCCGTACGGATATGAGTATCAGAAAACCATCGATGGGGTGGAGGTGTACCGAAACAAGCACTGCATGGGAATCGGGACCGGTTACTCGCAGTATATTACGGAATCGGAGCTGAAGAAATTCGCACCTCTTGAGCGAGAGCAGGTGATGCTTCAGGCGGCGGTGGTGCCGGACAAAGAGGCGACAAAGGTTGCCGGACTGAAGCACGCGAAAATTTCGGAACTGCATACGGATGTGCAGTCGCTGGAATGCTCTGTCACGTCCCCGTATAACGTGAAGCTGAAGGGCGTAAAGAAGGGGGAAATGACGGTTCAGAAGGGGGACGACAGTGAAGAGGACAATTACTTCAACATTCACGTTCCGAAGACCTGGAAGAACATGCAGATTGTGGTTTCCTTCCAGGGGCTGGACCGAGAACCGATTACCTGGGATCAGCATATTCATTTGAAGGATGAGACGGTAGCGGATCAGGGATACAATCGGCTGAAGGAGTATCTGTACCGGAACGATTACACCGGAGGCACCAGTTTCATCATTACAGCCACGAAGGGAGACCGGAGCAAAACCGGAGAGTGTTACAAGTACGGAAACACCGGCCTCAACGATATCAGCGATTACAATATCAACCTGGGATATTACGACTCCTTTAGCGGGGATATCCGCATTCATTTCGATAAGGCGGGATTCTATAAATATGATGCCATCAAAGTGTACGGAATCCCGATGGAAAGCTACGATCAGGACGCATCTGTACTGGACGAAAACAGCTTAAAGGATGTTTCCTTTGATGACAAAACCGTTCGAGGAACGGTGAATAACGATTCGGAGCGGATTATGTACTTCTCCATCATCGACAATGCAGGATGGACCGCATACGTGGATGGGGAGAAGGCGGATAAAATCAGCCGGACGAATCTGGGCTTTACCGGCATCAAAGTGCCGGCGGGAAAGCATGAGATTACTCTTCGATATTGCTATCCGGGCCTAAAGGCCGGAATTGCGGTGACGATTGTCGGTCTGGGCTTGCTTGCTCTGATTCTGCGCAAAGGGAAGAGAAAGAATCAATTAGAAGAATAAGGCAGAAAAAAACCTGCACCGGGCAGCAACCGCTTGACATTGCTCTCCGGATGCAGGTTTTTTCGTCCCCCCTGGCGTTGGCGCAACCGAACGGCAGAAAAAGTAAATTTAAATTTCAGGTTTAATGTTTTGATGCGGTGCCGAAAAGTCAATAAAAAAGATGTGAAAAAATGTGCTGCATTTGTGACAGATGAACGAATATTGCCGCGGTGAACTTGAAAAAAATATCATGACACGTTATAATTAAATGAATTTTTGTGTATATAATTATTCGAGGGACAGAATGGTAGAATTTTTTCAGAATGTATTTGTAGGATTTCGGTTAATTGATGTGCTGGATATCGTTATTGTGGCATATCTGGTCTATAAGATTCTGGGATTTATCCAAGAAACCCGTGCACAGCAATTGGTTCGTGGACTGGTGGTTTTGGGTATCGTGTTCTTTCTGTCCGATTTTCTGAAACTGTATCTGCTGAATTGGTTGCTTCGCAATTTCGTGACCATGGGACTCTTCGCCTTGATCGTCCTGTTCCAGCCGGAACTGCGTCGAGGACTGGAGCAACTGGGACGTCGGAACATCGTTTCCGGTCAATTCCGAAGTCTGGACAAGGAAAATGCTATTGAAGTAGTAAAGGAAATAGTGGCAGCAGTGGATGATTTTTCGGCTACCCGAACCGGAGCACTGATTGTTTTTGAACGGGAAACCATGCTGAATGATATTATTGAAACCGGGACCATTGTGGATGCTCGGATTTCTGTGCGCCTTCTGGGAAATTTGTTTTACGAAGGATCGCCGCTGCATGACGGTGCCGTAATCATTCGCGGAGATCGGATTCATGCAGCCAGCTGCGTTCTCCCTCTTACGGAAAAAAAGAATATCGGCCGAAACCTGGGCACGCGGCATCGAGCGGGCCTGGGCGTGTCAGAGGTGTCCGATGCGCTGGTAATCGTTGTATCGGAGGAGACCGGCGTGATTTCTGTAGCGGAAAACGGAAACTTCCGTCGATTCATGGATTTGAAATCGGTAGAGAAAATACTCCTGGGGGTATGTATGCCGCAGGAGGAGACTTTCCGGGAGCGGATGACTCGGACGCTGAAGCATCGTCGGAAGGAGGAAACGCGGGATGGAGAATAATCGGAAAATTAACATCATCCTTTCATTGATTATCGCTTTCTGTGGATGGCTCTATGTAATGTACAATGTGGATCCCACCACGACGCGAACCTTCCGAAACGTTTCCATTACCTATTCTAATGAGAAGGATTTGGAGGCGAAGGGAATTGCATTGAAGTCCGCCGACAAGAAGTCCGTCGAGATTGAAGTGGAAGGTCATCGAAGTGAATTGAACAAGATGGATGACAGCGATATTAAGGTGCGGGCGGATTTGTCCGATGCCGGCAAAGGAGAAAATACCCTTTCGCTTCACGTTCAGACTCCGCCTAAGGTCAGCATCGTATCCAAGAGCGACGAAACGGTTACGGTCAACACGGAGGCTATGGATACCCGGTCGGTGCCGGGGCGAGTGGAGTACCGAACGGAAAGCACTTCCGGCACAGAACCGATTGTAGAGGAACAGAGCAGCGACTATTTCTCGGTAACCGGTGCCAAGAGCAAGGTAAAGGACGTGGAATATGTGCGTATTCCGGTGGAAGAGCAGAAGCTCACGGGAAAGACACACACCTATAGTGTTTCCGTCATTCCGGTGGATCGCAGCGGGGACGAAATCACTCATGTCAAAGTAAATCCGGCCAAGGCGTCGGTGGCGGTGTTCAAGGGTTCGATGAAAAGTGTTCCGCTGAATATCGAGGTAAATAATCCGGCGAACGACGAGTACCTGCGCACCTATAGTGCTCCGAAAAAAATAGAAATTAAAGGGAAGAAGGAAGTCCTTGAAAAGGTGGAATCCATTTCCGCGGAACCGGCAGATTTGGAGAAGATGACGGAATCCGGACGACTCGCGTTAAAGTATAAGTTGCCGGATGGCGTGTTTGTTGCCAACCGTTCCCTGAATCTTGGAATTACCGTAAACGTGACGGAATACCGGACGAAGGAAATCGAAATATCAACCAAAGGCGTTACGGTGAAAAATCTTAACAGCAAATATAAGCCGACTTTTGAGGATAAAACCATTACGGTAGAGGTGACGGACACCGGCAGCATGTTGGAAAGTCTGACCGCTAAGGATTTCGATGTCAGCGTAGATGCAAGGGGGCTCCGAAGCGGGCCTCACTCTTTGAAAGGAACCGTGAATTCCACAAAGAAATTACACAAAGTGGAATTAGAAAGTGAAAATATTAATATATATCTAAGCAAGAAGGACTGATTAAATGGGTAGATTATTTGGAACAGATGGCGTTCGCGGAGTGGCGAACAAAGAACTAACCGCAACTTTGGCATATGAAATCGGCAGAGCCGCTTCTTATGTACTGGGGAATGGAAATCATCGTCCGGTGTTTCTGATTGGCAGGGACACTCGAATTTCCGGTGAATTGTTGGAAAACGCATTGGCGGCGGGCATCATGTCCGTTGGCGGAGACGTGATCAAGCTGGGCGTCCTGCCGACCCCGGCAGTGGCACGTCTAGTGCGGCACTACGAGGCAGATGCCGGAGTGGTAATCTCTGCATCGCATAATTCCTTTGAGTACAACGGAATTAAGATTTTCAACGGAAAGGGCTTCAAGCTGGACGATCGAATCGAAGAAAAAATCGAAGACATCATCCTGGCCAAGGAATTTCAGCATCCGGAATACGTGGGCGAGCACGTGGGCCGCTGCAGACCGGTGGAAGATGCTTTTAGCATATATGAGCAGGATCTGCTGAATACCATCGATACGCGTCTGGATGGAATGAAAATTGTACTGGACACCGCAAACGGCGCGTCCTATCAGATTGCACCGGCGGTGTACAAGACGCTGGGTGCGGATGTGACCGTGCTTTCCAATACACCGGACGGAATCAATATCAACGAGCATTGCGGTTCCACCCATCCGGAAAACCTTCAGAAGAAGGTGGTAGAAGTGGGTGCCGATGTGGGATTTGCCTACGACGGTGACGCCGATCGTTTGATTGTTGTGGATGATAAGGGTCAGGTGTTGAACGGCGACCACGTTCTCTGCATCTGCGGAAAAATGCTGAAGTCACAGGGCAAGTTGTACGACAACAAGATTACGGCTACGGTAATGAGCAACCTGGGGGTTCACAAATACATGGAAAAACAGGGCATTTCCGTTGACGTGACCGGAGTGGGCGACCGGTACGTGCTGGAATCCATGCTGAAGACCGGATCCGTTCTGGGAGGAGAACAGTCGGGACATATGATTTTCCTGGATTATACCACCACCGGTGACGGCGTGCTGTCCTCCCTGCAGTTCATCAAAGCCATTCAGGCTTCCGGAAAGAAAGTCAGCGAGATGGGAGAGGAAATCGTCATCTATCCGCAGGCATTGGTAAATGCAAAAGTCAATCCGGAGTACAAGAAAGAAGCCATGGATGATTCGGACGTACAGGCACGGATTGCGGAAGTAGAAAAGAAACTGGAAGGCGTTGGCCGAGTTCTGATTCGTCCATCCGGAACAGAACCGCTGATTCGCGTAATGCTGGAAGGGGAAGATACGGAAGAATTGAAGGCGGATGCGGAATACATCGCACAGCTGATTATAGAAAAATTTGGGGAGAAGTAGTACATGAACACAGTAGAATTAAGCAATCGTATTTATCCGGACATCACCCGGACGCCGGAAGATTATGAAGCAATGTATCCGAAGAGAAATCTGCCGGAAGGAGCGAAAGTTACCCGTCTGGGACCGAGTCCGACCGGTTTTATCCACCTGGGAAATCTGTACGGTGCATTTGTGGATGAACGGCTGGCCCATCAGAGTGAAGGCGTTTTCTACCTTCGTATTGAAGATACGGACGACAAGAGATATGTAGAGAATGCCGTGGAAACCATCATTTCCTCCTTGGCGTTCTTCGGAATTCAGTTCGATGAAGGGGTTACCGCGCATGGTGATGTGGGGGATTACGGCGATTATACCCAGAGCCACAGAGGGGAAATCTATCGCTGCTACGCAAAGAAATTGATTGCGGAGGGAAAAGCATATCCATGCTTCCTTTCCGAAGAGGAGATTTCCGAGATTCGGGAGAAACAGGAAGAGCTGAAAATCGCTCCGGGAATCTATGGCGAATGGTCCCGCTACAGAGATTGGGAGACCGATGAGGTGCTCCAAAAGGAAGTCGCTGAACGGCTGGAGCGTGGCGATGACTTCGTCATCCGACTGAAATCCTCCGGCGTACCGAATGCTTCCGGCGATGACATTCGCAGAACCAAGGTGGTGGATGCTATCCGCGGTGAGCTGGACGTTCCGGAAAACTTCCAGGATATCGTAATCATCAAGACCACCGGCATTCCGACTTATCACTTTGCCCATGCGGTGGACGATCACCTGATGAGAACCACCCATGTAGTCCGGGGTGAGGAATGGCTTCCGTCCCTGCCGATTCACGTAGAGCTGTTTGACAAGCTGGGCTTCGAGCTCCCAACCTATTGTCATACCGCCCAGCTGATGAAAATCGGAGAAGACGGAAACAAGAGAAAGCTCTCTAAGAGAAAGGATCCGGAATTATCACTGGATTATTACCGCAGTCAGGGGTATCATCCGGCGGCAGTAAGGGAATATCTGCTGACCATCCTGAACTCCAATTACGAGGAGTGGAGAATGGCTAATCCGGATGCGGATATTGATGAGTTTGCTTTTACCACGGAAAAGATGAGCAACTCCGGCGCGTTGTTCGATTTGAATAAACTGAACGATGTGAGCAAGGACACCTTGCTGCGCATCCCGGCGACGGAGCTGGCAGAGTGGCTGCATTCTTGGTCGCAGGAATTTGCGCCGGAATATGAATACGTGTTCCGTGATATGGATCTTCTGACACAGATTCTGGATCTGGGCAGAGAAGACCGGAAGCCGCGGAAGGATTTGATTTACGCTCGTCAGATTATGACGTTTATTGGATATTTCTTCGACGAATCTTTTGAGATTGAAGATGAGTATCCGGAAGAAGCGGCCGCCGATCGAAAGAATATTCTGCAGGCATATCTGGACAGTTACGATCACAACGACGATCAGGAAAACTGGTTCAACAAGATTCGTGAAATCGCCGTGGATCAGGGTTATGCAGCAAAACCGAAGGATTACAAGAAGAATCCGGAGGAATATAAAGGACATGTAGGACATGTTAGTACCGTTATTCGAATCGCGCTGATGGGACGTTCCCAGTCCCCGGATGTGTGGACGATACAGCAAATTATGGGGGAAGATAAGGTTCGCGCTCGAATCGAAGCAGAGCTGAACCGATAGCTGGAAGGAGAAGACATGCAACCGTTACTAGTTATTATGGCCGCCGGGATGGGAAGCCGGTACGGCGGCAGCAAACAAATTGACCCAATTAGCAAAGAAGGGGACATCATCATGGATTTTTCCCTGTTCGATGCGTATCGGGCCGGTTTCCGAAGAGTTGTATTTATTATTAAAGAGGATTTTGAAGAAACATTTCGTCAACATGTGGGTGAACGGGCCGGAAAGGTGTACGAAACTCATTTTGTCCATCAAGAATTGACGGATTTGCCGGCAGGTTATGCCGTTCCGGAAGGACGGACCAAACCGTGGGGGACCGCACACGCGGTGCTGGCTGCGAGAGATGTCATCGATGCACCTTTTGCGGTGCTGAATGCTGACGACTACTACGGACCGGAAGCATTCCGCTTGATTTACGAGTATCTCACGTCGAAAGCAGATGCCACTCATCACTGCATGGTGGGTTTTTCCATCGAGAATACCTTATCCGATAACGGAACGGTTTCCCGTGGAATCTGCCGGGCGGCAGAAGGTATGCTGACCGACATCGAGGAGCATACGGAAGTGGGATACCGGGAAGATGGGAAAATTCACGGAAAAGACATCAGCGGAACGGATCGGGTGATTCCGGAAGGATCGCCGGTATCCATGAATCTGCTGGGATTTGGTACTGCGTTTGTACAGGTAATGAAGGAACGGTTTGCGGAATCGCTGGACCGGGTGCTGGAAGAAAACCCGATGAAGGGTGAAATCTATCTGCCGTCTATGCTAAATGACGAACTTCAGAACAACAGAGCTTCCATGCAGGTTCTCCATTCCGGAGATAAGTGGTATGGCGTAACCTATCGGGAAGACCGGGAGAGCGTGGTAAATGCTCTTGCGGAAATGAAACAGCAGGGAATCTATCCGCAGGATTTATGGAATAAAGGAGAATAATATGTGTGGCATTGTAGGATATATCGGAACAAAAGAACCACAGGATATCATCATTAACGGCTTGAAGAAGCTGGAGTATCGTGGATACGATTCGGCCGGAATCGCCGTGGTGAATCATGGAAAGATTGAACTGAGAAAGCATGTAGGTGCCATCAGCAACCTGGAAAAACTGATTGGCGAGGAGCGTCTGGGCGGACATGTTGGAATCGGTCATACTCGCTGGGCAACTCACGGTGCACCGTCGGATTTGAACTCCCATCCGCACATGGATATGGACGGAACCATCGCTGTGGTTCACAACGGAACGGTAGAGAACTATGTAGAGCTGAAGGCGGAGCTGGAAAAAGAAGGTGTGGTTTTCCGTACGGAGACCGATACAGAAGTGGCAACCATGCTGATTAGCAAGTACTATCACCGGAATCACGATTTGAAAAAGGCGCTGGATCAGGCGATTTCGGAGATGAGGGGAACTTATGCCATTGCTGTAGTGGCAAAAGACCAGCCGGATCAGTTCGTGGCATATCGAAAGAATGCACCGTTGATTGTAGGCGTAGGAAACAATTGTAATTTTGTGGCATCGGACTTCTCCGCATTGCTGGCATACACCAAAGACGTATATCTTCTGGAAAATGGGGATACCGTTGTATTGACAAAGGATTCCGTTAACATCTATGATGAAGAAGATCGTTTGATTGAACGTCCGATGATGCATGTGGATTGGGATGTCAGTGCGGCTGAAAAGGGCGGATACGAACACTTCATGCTAAAAGAAATTTACGAGCAGCCGACGGCAATTCGAGAAACCCTGAGCCGGAACCTGGGCGATAACGGTCGCGTGCACCTGCAGGAGACCGTACAGCTCACCAAGGAGGACTTCGAGAAGATTAATAAAATCGTAATCGTTGCCTGCGGAACCGCATACCATGCCGGTCTGGTGGGAAGATACGTAATCGAGAAGCTGGCTCGAATTCCGGTAGAAGTGGATATCGCTTCCGAATTCCGTTATCGGGATCCGTTCGTGGATGAGCATACCCTGTTCATCGCTGTCAGCCAGTCCGGAGAGACGGCTGACACTTTGGAAGCCATGAGAGAAGCGAAACGGAAAGGCGCTCGCGTGCTGTCCGTTGTCAATGTAGTGGGCAGCACCGTAGCAAGAGAAAGTGACGATGTGTTCTACACACAGGCCGGACCGGAGATTGCTGTAGCATCCACAAAGGCATACACGACACAGCTGGTGTGCATGTACCTGCTGGCACTGTTCTTTGCAGATTTGAACGATGCCATTTCAGCGGAAGAATATGAGAATTTCGTACAGGATTTGGAAGCAATTTCGGGTAAGCTGGAGGATGTTCTGAAAATGGCACCGGAAATTGAGAAACTGGCAAATCGTCTGTATGACCGGGATCAGGTGTTCTACATCGGTCGAGGGGTGGATTCCAGTGTTGCTTATGAGGGCTCCCTCAAATTGAAGGAGATTTCCTATATCAACTCCTTTGCGATTGCCGCAGGAGAGTTGAAGCACGGTACAATTGCCTTGATGGAACCTCGTACCATCGTATGGGCGTTGGCTACTCAGGAGAGATTGTTTGATAAGATGGTTTCCAATATTCAGGAAGTCAAAGCGAGAAACGCTCATATCATCTCTCTGGCGCAGGAAGGAAACAGCGGAATTGAAGCGCATTCCGATACGGTATTCTATATTCCGAGAACGCAAGACGAGTTAACACCTCTTCTCAGCGTAGTGCCGCTGCAGTTGTACGCATATTACGTTGCCAAAGCGAAGGGCTGCGAAATTGACAAACCGAGAAATTTGGCGAAGAGCGTTACGGTAGAGTAAACAAAAAAATCACGCCTTAGAAAGGATGATACTATGGAAGAGAGCAGAGCAGTTCAGAAATACACCGCATGGATAAATGCGAAGAATGTGGACCCGCTGATTCGCCGGGAACTACTGAATATTATAAGCTCGCCGGAAGATATTACGGAACGATTCAGCGAAAATCTTACTTTTGGTACGGCAGGCCTTCGCGCAGTGATGGGTGCCGGTACCAATCGAATCAACATCTACACCGTTGCGTCCGCCGCTAAAGGACTGGCGGCATGCCTTCAGGCTTCGGATGCTTCCGAAGAAGGGGTTATCGTGTGTTACGATTCGCGAAATCATTCCAAAGATTTTGCTGAAATTACGGCCAGGGTGTTGGCGTGCGAAGGGATAAAAGTATACCTCTCCGATCGGCTGCGCCCGGTTCCGATGCTCTCTTTCGGAATCCGCCATTACCGAACTGCCGGCGGTGTAATGATTACCGCTTCCCACAATCCGCGGGAATACAACGGATTCAAGGTGTATGGAAATGACGGCGGACAGTTGAGTCCGGCCGGAGCGAATGCGGTTCAGGAACGCATGCCGGAATTCGAGGACGTGGTGGACTATCTGGCAGAAATGCTGCCGCTGGAAGATTATGTTCAGAAGGAACAGGTAACATATCTTGGAAAGAATTGGGATGATGCCTATATGGAAATGCTTCACGGTATGAAGATTTCCCAGAAATTGTCTCAGGATTCCAAGGCACGCCTGCGAATTGTGTATACCCCGTTAAACGGTGCCGGTGCGAAACCGGTTCTTCGAGTTTTGAACGAAAACGGATTCCGCCGCGTATTTATGGTATCGGAGCAGGAAAAACCGGACGGTAATTTTCCAACGCTTCGGGTGCCGAATCCGGAACGAGAGGACAGTTTTGCTCTCGCGAAGAAATATGCGAGAGCAGTGGCCGCAGATGTTATCATTGCAACGGATCCGGATTCCGATCGATTGGGTGTTGCGGTGCTGGACGATGACGGCGGATATCAGATGCTCAGCGGCAATCAAATCGGCCTCTTGCTGATGGAGTACATTTTGGCAACAAAGAGTGCAAGAGGGGAACTTTCGGAAAACGATTACTGTATTACTTCTGTCGTTTCTTCAAATCTGGCACGGGTGATTGCAAAGCGATACAATGTGAAGTTGATTGAAACCTTAACGGGTTCCAGACATTTCGCAGAGTGCATTCGAAATCATGAAGCGGAGGAGTCCGGAACCTTCCGGTTTGGTTTTGAAGAAGGAAATGGCTTTATGTTCCATTCCGAAGTGAGAGATAAGGATGCGGTAGCGGCTTGCTTGGCCATTGCGGAGATGGCGGCGGTTTCCAAATCCTATGGCTTGCGTCTGATGGATCAGCTGAAGGCGATTTATCGTCTGTACGGATATGCGGCGGAGAAAAATTTCTCCATCGATTGTTCCGGACCGGAAGGGGCAGAGAAAATCCGACGCTGCATGGATCATTATCGCCTGCTCAACGGAAAGCTGGGGGCGATGGGGAAAGATCTCTATTACCGGGATGTAAAGACATTTATCGATCGGATGCCGGAGTCCAACCTGCTCATCTACGAGCTGAACGATATGGATTGGATTGCGATTCGTCCATCCGGTACGGAACCGAAACTGAAGGTTTATTTCGGTTTCTACGGCGAAAAAACAGCGGCGGAAAGTCGGCTGAATACGGTATCCGAACAATTGATTCAGGATATCCGGGAGATATTGGATCAGAAATAGAAACAGACAACGAGGCATTTGTCTCGTTGTTTTTTTGCAGGAAACCGAGAGTTAACCAATAATTATTTTGATTTTATCTTGAATCGGTTTACCGATAATGTTACAATGCTTTTATCGGTAAACTGATTAAGGCGGTATAATTATGAATAAGAGAAGACAATTGGGAAAAAGAATAGTAAGCCTGGCTTTGGCAACAGTACTGCTCCTATTCACTGTTGTTCCGGCAAATGCAGCAACAACCGGAGCGCTGAACAGCGATGCAGCGGCCATCAACAGCGATGGAAACATTAACAGCGATGGGGCGATTAACAGCGACGGAAATGCCGGAATGCGGACTTTTTCGGTAAGAGGCCGTTCAATGATTGCATCGTCCAAAGCCAAGAACATGTCAAAGGGTTGGCATTCCATCGGCGGATATCGCTATTATTTCTATAAAACCGGAAAGTATTATAAGGATGAGATCAAATCCATTTCCGGAAAGAAATATTGCTTTGATAAAAGCGGACATCTGCTGTACGGAGTAAATAAATACGACGGAAGTCATTACTATTCCGACTCGAAGGGTGTGATTCGTGAGTCGGCCGGATTTGTGACCAGCGATGGATATCGATATTATGTTACAAAGGGTGGAAAGATTATGACCGGTCGAACCTTTAAGGTGTCCGGAAAGACCTATAAAGCTTACGGCAACGGAAAGCTGGGCACCGGTGTGTTCAAATACGGCACGGTGGCTCGTTTCTATGCGGACAAAAACGGCGTGGTTCGTATGAAGGCCGGATTTATCACCTGGAATGGAAATCGTTATTACATCACAAAGAACAAAGGCCGAATCGAATGCGGTCGAACCTTTAAGGTGTCCGGAAAGACCTATAAAGCTTACGGCAACGGAAAG